>Ga0116227_10002222_pt1 | contig 44282 bp, 17 predicted proteins | sample S1TSphgellanicum_FD_89693 | JGI IMG/M metagenome (GOLD analysis project Ga0116227, IMG submission 89693) | Host-associated microbial communities from peat moss isolated from Minnesota, USA - S1T2_Fb - Sphagnum magellanicum MG | ecosystem: Host-associated > Plants > Peat moss > Unclassified...
AAATGTGATCTATTATTATTTGCCCAGTGACGATTAAATAAAAAAAAAAAAAAAAGAGTTTATTTTTGAAGACTTTGTTATTTTTAGATATATATATATATATATATATATATATATATATAAGATTTAAATTGTACAAAATATTATTCAATTATCTTCTAAGGGGAGATTTAATCTGTCACCTTTGTTTCTAATTCATTGAAATTTTGGAAGCAATTAGGGTGGAAACATTAAATCAGCTGAAATAGGGAGAAATGTTTATTGAAAACTAGCTTAATCTCAAAGAAAAAAAATGTTAATCTTTTGAAATAATTTTAACATATTCAAATGAAATAACACATATTTACATTTGTATGAAATTGGAAAGATGGAAAGATTCAATTTTTTTTTGGAAAGACATAAAGATTTCAAAAAATTTGTTTCTCTTTTGATATCTTATAATCCATATGAGTGTTCTGAAATATTACAACTTGTAAAATGTTTATTTTTATAAAAAATTGATTTGAAGTCAACCTTTAATAAATTTGTAATTTGGAATTGTCTTTTTGTACGACCTATGACTATAGCCCATCCCACTTAAACCAGCTCCAATGAAATAATAATCACTGAAATTATTTTCAAAAAAGTTAAAATTTATTTTTTTAAATTGTGAAGGAAAAATATTGAATCTTTGTATCATGAATATTTTATTTATCGGAATTCCCTAAATTAAATAATCAATCTAGAGACTAAAGACACGTGTCGAGGTTGCCAAGTACTGTACCACAGTACTCTAACCTCTTTTCTTCTCTCACGCTTTGCTTCATCCCCACCGGGTGGGGTCCCTTTCCCCCTTCCGTCCCCCCCTTCCCCCCCCCTAGCTACGCAAGTCGTATCAGATTTTGCGAAGACTCACTTCCACATCAAACTGCTTTCCTTCTGCGCCGTTCTCATCTCTGCAGGCTTCGCCACGTTCCGCGCCTCCCCTCCCCCTCTCACAGCTACAATCAGAAGCTTCTGAAGAAGAAGGAAGGAGGCTAGGTAGCTATGTTTGTTGGCCTTGCCTTGGTAGGCAAGGATTTGATTATATTTTTGCATGGTGAAATATTTGAATTTTCATAATTCTTCTTTTGCATTAAGATCCTTTTTAATGTAAATGGCAAGGCCACAGTGTGACACACCCTTTGTTTTTTGTTCTAGTGTGGTTCAGTTCTACTTTTTGGCCGGTTTCGATTCTCAGGCTGGTTATTGAGAACTCAGATAGCTGGTTTTTTTTTTATTAACCCAGGACCAGAAGTCAAATCAAAACCAAGAATCGGTGATGGAACCAGGACCAGCCACAAAACTCGTTTTATATTCAAAACTTATTTTTTTAATGTTTAATTTTTTTTTCCAATTGGGGTTAGATCTGTTGTTAATTTGAGAAAAAAAAGTCAGGAATGCTTTTTTTTAATAATGAATTTTGGGATGGGGTCAGTTGATGACATGTAGTTATTACTTTGAAACATGTCTTCTGTATGCAATTGTTTTGTTTTTTGGGTTTACACTTGTAGTTGATAAAGGTGGTCGCTTTTTATTAATTGTGCAGTGCAAATATCTCAAAAAGTTTCAGTTTTGGGCTATGCATAGGTAAGGAGAACTGGACTCAGTTAGGAATTGGACTTGTCTAACAAATGGTTTTTCAAAGAACTGAGAATAGGGGGTCTTGAAATGAGAAGGACTGCATCTTGGAATTGTTTTGGAGTTTTTATCAAATCAAAAAAATTCCTTGAACAAAAACTAAGGGTTCTTTAAAATTTAAAAATAAGTTGGAAAAAGGACCATAGGTTGTCTTCAAAATTAACAACTGGACAACATTAGTTTGTAATTTTTACCATGAGTTGATGGACCAAAACTCAACTAGAGTGGAAGATGACGATTCATCGCCTGTGTTTATAGTAAATTCTCACTCATGCCCTCACGTTTTTCAAATACATAGTTGCTAAATGGAATTTGTTCCATGGAAGCATTTTGCAAATTTCTCCATGACTGCTTCTCTTTTCAAATATGAAGAACTGGTTCTGTTTACCTTTAGCAAGTCAATTTTTCAAAGGCTACCATTGTTACAAGAGCATCACTTTTATAGCTTTGATCATCAGTGACTTTGTTGGTGGATAGTAGCCAGATCAAGACTATTTGTGCCTCACAAGATTTATCTAACATATATGATCATGTTCACAATTATGCTCAAAGTTTAAATGAAGAACCTACTAGAGGGAATATAGCCCCAACATCAATGACATAAAAGTAATTGTGAAAGGATAAATTTTAGTTCAATTTGATGTGTGTAGCAAAACCACATGGCAAACAACACAAAATAAAAATTGAAAAGAGATGAAGAGAATTTTTATAGATGTGGTTGTTGAGTCATCATTTGCCAAATGGCAAACACATAAATATATCCCACTTGTGGATATGGGATGGTTTGGTCAAAGTCATTCCTTTTCATTAGTGATAGGCATGGGTGTTGGCTAGAACCAATATTGCAACATGCAAACATCACTGTGTAGTTCACTATCCCTTTCTTTGATTCCATTTTCACCACAATTTTTGTTGAGTGAATTGAGCCTAGTGATTGCAACATTGGTAAGCCCACGTTATAATTTTAGCATTAGAAAGTTATATATCACATTGCAATCTAACTAGGAGGCAAATTATGTCTAGTACACTTTCATTTGCCAATCACTGTTGCTAATCATAAATGGCAATGCAAGAACTACAACCAATAATAATTGCAAGAAGTTAGGATTGTGAATAAAAATGTAACCTCTAACAACACCAACAATGAAACAGTTGCAAGAAACGCTTTCATGACAAATGTTTTTGTTACAACTATCGTCTTTCATATTGTAACAAATAGCATGGTACAAGCAATGCTTTACTTCACATTCTCATCTTGACCTCTATTGTATAATTGCAAAGCTTGTTTTAGAACATTGTTTTTTAAATGTTTCAAAAAAAAAAAAAAATTGTTTCAAAAATTTCCAAAAAAGGTATAAATTTAATGAAGACTAAAAGCCATATATGCACATGTTAATAATCATTTCAAAATTACAAACTTATTGTATTCAAAACAAACAATAAAAGATACAAACTATATATCTTACTTAAAACCACTATGAAAATTCATTCATGTTTGCAAACCATTGTTGAACTTATCATTCTCTTTCTTCTACTAGAGAATGTAATTATGCTTCAAATTTTTCATCTTCCTCCACTTTGCCACCATTTGAATCAATTTTCTTCTCTAAATTTTTTGAAGAATTAATGATATTAAAATTCTCAAGCATAAACCTACATGGGAAACCATTACGATTGTTGGGTGATTACACATTAAACAATCCATTTTTACTGTTACGATGTAAATTTTTGTTAGGTTAACTTTAAGTTTGGTACATATATGTACGATTTAAAATTCTAAAAAAGGAACCATCTAACTAATATATAACCTTTTTTATAATCAAAAGTTTAAAATTGAAGATTAAATGTCATCACTTCATTACAAGGTGAATTTTTAAAGTGATGTAACATTTTTAATCACAGTCCATAAAATGTGGTATGAACTTTTATTACATAATGAACATGTGTTAAGTGTTGATATATTTTTCCTTCTATGAATGTGAAATTATTTTGATTTTTGAAATAATGGTTTCCAAGAATATCTAATCTTTTGATTTATCAAGTTTTCATAAGATTGCCAATAGTCCATAAAGTCCATGAATTATTGAAATAAAATAATAAAAAATGTTGTTTTGTTAAAAAGGACATCACTACCCTACATAACATCTAACAACTATGAAAGTTGAAAAAAACTATGTTTTTGGTTTTGATTTTTCCCTTAGCTAATCAAATTGAAACACATGTCATAGTGTGGAAAATTAAAAGTTTAAGGTTTAAGTCTTCCATTTGCCTCTTACTTTCAAATGGACAAATTTACATTCCCAAAACATTAAACATTGAAGTTAAAAGTCCTAAAAAAATACAACTATGGATTCCATATGTGCCATTTTTGGTCCACCCTGAAATGCAATCACCCTATTCATGTTGTTCCCTCCTTGCAATCTCATGTTTGAAATCCTCATGCAAGTAAACATATTCATCGTCATCCACTTCACACTATGTGGGTAAAGTAGGGCTTTTAGTCACATCTATCATATTAGGATTAAGGTCCTTCAAATGATGACCTATTGTTATATTTTTCATCATCCTCAAATTAACTTGAACAAATATATGTTTTTTCATCTAAAAAACCCTTGAGTTTATTGTGTCTTTTGGTATGAACAAGACCAAAAATAATTGTGTTTTGTTTGACTATTGAAAAGGTACAATCCTAAAATAAAACTCATAAATAAAATATTTGCAATTTTGGAACATGCCTTTTCAATTTCTCCCAACATGACACCAACATCAATACGTCTATTTGTGACAACGCATATTCTTGTGCAAATGGACCTTTTTTGTTAAGAACATTAAAAGTTCATCTTTTATAACATGTTATTCAACAAGTGTTTTATATAATATATACATATATTCAATTCAATTGTTTTGAAGTTCACACAAAATAAAGTTCCATTCTTTGGCCTCCAAAAAGGATGAGAAACATGCATAACTGCATGTATTGGTTTATGGAACCATTGCCATCATGTAAACCAAATTATATTTTCAATTTTTAACAATTATCTAAAAGACAATATGTTAATAGAATTCAACATATCACTTAATTTGATCATGGATTCATACAATAAAACAATTATAAAACCCTTTAAATGGTGCACCCATAGGTTTGTCACTAGTATTGGGGTAAAAAAATAGTTAATTCCTAATTTTATAGTGGAATATAAACCCAAGTCAATGTGTTCCTTAGTTGTCACAAATAAAGATGGCATGGGAGCTCCAAGATGAGATTAAAATGAATTTATAAGCAAATGTTCAAGGTGAAATCAATACGCACAAATCAAAAGAGAACATGATTGTGCAAATTGGAGTCAAAATTATGCATAAACAAACCACAAACAACCCATTTCAAATGCACCACAACCCAAATTGAGAGGAATTCACAACTCTCCTCCCTATAGTATATATCAATGAATTTTTTTGGAATTTTTTGGCCATTTTTCTTCAAATATTTTGAAACATATATGTGTATATATATTTGCAAATTACCTTCTTTACAAACAAAAAAAATTGTTAAGAAACGTTACAAGAAAATGTGACTTTTCAAAAGGTTCAACTTGATTAAAATGTTCACATTAACCAAAGGCTTAGGCATGAAAAGCACAAGTTACTTTTGACAGTGACATTTGATTAAAGTGACATTTTTGACAATGTGACAAACCAAACATCTAATTAAAAAGGTTAGAGGTTAATCAAAATGACCAAGACTTAATCAAATTGACCATACAAAATGGCCACTATGATTTATAATTAGTCATATTGGCCATTCTAATTTGACCTTTAGTCAAATCAACCATATTAATTTGGCTACTTAACAAACCTAAATTCATAACTAGTAGGCCTTACATTAAGCATATAACACTTAACAAGTATTTATAAAGTTTAATAAACTACCTACATGCTACCTTTAAGCACATGTAAGTACTTAAACTTAGTACACTAATTAGTTGATAATCAATAATTGATAGTTAATACTTAATCATTTATGATTAATATTTATGTAATTAATTTATCCATCAAATTATTAATTGATTCATTATTATTATCGAATTATCAATTTTATCTGATGTTTTGGCTAATACTTGATAAAAATTTATGATAATTAATAATAGTCAATATATGATTTTTATTAATTACTAATAAATGATCATTTTAAATTAATTTGGTGGTTCATAACGATTAATTATATATATTAATTATTAATTATTAATAATTAATAAATTATCAATCATAAATATTGATTAAATAATCAATAATCAGTAATTAAAAATAGAAACCAGTCAATAATAGTAAAAAAATTTCTATTTATTTTAAAATATTTAATACTTCATAGGAAATATTCAATAATTAGCCATTTATATTGAATAATCATTAATTAAAGTAATTAGTTAATAATTGATAATTGATAATTGATAATTGATAAGAAATAATCAATTATTAATCATTTTAATTATTTATTCACTATTCATAGTAATTAATCAATCATTGTTATTTACTTTTATTAGTTGAGTTAATAGCATGTAAATTGTTTACTAGGCATAGGTACCTACATGTTATCTAGATAGATACTTGGTACTTGGATGTATAACCTCCTACTTAATAGATAAGTAATAAAAAAATATTGAAATTTATTATTGAATGCTACAATATGTACATCAAAACAAAAAATTCAATCAAATTTATTGTAGTATGATGATAAAAGTTTTCAACTTTTGAAGTGGTAATCCAATGGTAAGGATTTGATAGTGGTTTAAATAGCTAGCAGGTAGGCCACCTAGGCAAATAAATATAGGTCTAGGTCTAAGGTTGGCCACCTAGCCCAAGCTACTTAGTTTAAGGGGCCTAGGTTAAATAAGGTAGGTAGGTAAACTAATTTATCTCATTTTGTACATTAAATATTAGGTAATGTAGGTAGTTAAATTTATTAATTAATAGATTTAGTAAATAAATATGATTATACTATAATGTAATATAATATATATTATTATTTAGAAATTAAATCATATATAGTTGTTGTGAATGTATTGTTGACTAATAAAAAAGACAATTCAAAAATCTATTAAAAAAAATGAGCCAAAAAGACCACCAAAAAAATCGAATCAAAATGACCGGGTACAAATTGACTTGTCCAAAATTGCATTTTGGTCAAGTTGAACATGGTGACATTTGGGGTAGTTTTTGGTCAATTTTTTTAGTAAAAAAAGCCACATTTTCTTGTAGTGAAATAATTTTTTAAAAAAAAAAATCACCAAAATTGCCTACAATATGAATGGTGTTTAGGATTTCATATTTTTATACTTTGAATATTGCTAAATATATTACAAAAAATCACCATCAAAACAACATGATCACAAAATTGAAAAAAAATACATTAATATGTATTATATTTAATCAATAATGGCATGAGTTGCATCCATTAGAAGAAAAACTATTTTTTTGTGATTTGATTTATGACTAGGTTGTTAGTCATGGAAAACATCTATGATTACATGACTATGTAGTCGAATAGGACACCTAATCACTAGTGTGGCTTAATTGCAAAACAATTTGCAACTATGACTTTTACGATTGTAAAATCATGGAGGTCATTAATATTTGATGAGATCCATAAATTATGGCCGTTGGATATAATTCATTATATGAAATAAATATGTTCTCCACCCATGCCATGTAGACATGTGGCATGTAGACATATGGTATATAGATACATGGTATAAAGGCTAAAACCCTAGCCTATATGTTAGGATCCTTAGCCTACCTAGGAATGCAAGTTAACTTAGCTAGCAAGCTAAATTAGTTCACTAAGTTACAAATGTGAAAACTTGAACCCCTCACCTCCACATTGAGGGAAGAAATCCTTAACCCCCACTTAACCATTACACCACATGAATTTTACATGACAAAAGTGGTCATCATATTGTTATAAACATGCTTTTCTAACCTACTTTATAAGTTAGGAACCTAGGTACTTACGTAACAACTTAAAACCTACCTAATAATTTAGTAAGTACCTAGCTTGGTAGGTAATAAGTAAGTAGTAGGTAGGTAGGTGCTTAATAATAGGTACATATATGTATTACCTATCTAGTAGGTAAGTAGGTAGGTACACATGTACATACATATGTACTACCTATTAGGTAGGTAGGTAGGTAGATAATAAGTAGTATTAGCGCATAGGTACTAACTACTTTATAGGTAGTTGGTGAATAACTAGTAAGTAGTTAGCACCTAGTTAAACTACTTACGTAGGTAGGTTATTAATGTATGTAGGCTAGTCATGTAGTCACAAATTTGAGTAAAACTATATGACTAAAGACATATGACTACATGACTAGATTAGGACATTAGTCATAAATGTCCAAGTCATGAACAACACATTTTGGCGTTGTGATCAAAGTGACAAAAAATCCCAAGACTTTATCATTTTGTCAAATATTATTGGTTCTACCAAGTTATGATTTTGAAAACTTTGCAAGCTTATACCTCTCACATACAATTTTTGATTAAAATTTTTTTACCTACAAAGTTATAATCCTTGGGAAAGAATTTTTAATGACACGTTACACTTTCCAATTAAAAGTGCTTTGACCCCTATTTCTTGGGATTTTAATGGTTGAAAATCAAATTGCTAGGTTGATTATTGACATTTTTTTTGTTCATTTAACCTTGAGTTTAAGATCTCCAAATGAAAAATGCAAGTTCATTTTTTATATCTACACTTCAAGCTCTTTCCAATGGTTTAAAAAAGATTTGATTTGGACAACATTTTTCATTTGAACATTTTTGTCCCGAATATTCAATACAATGTAAGATCTAGTTCACAAAGTGAAATGACCATTTTAGAATGTTGGGACCCATTTTATCACACATGTGAAAATGTGTTTGAGTCTCAAAACATTCTCCAACCTATTAGACCTACTTAACCACCTACATACAACATACTTACCTACTTATCGACAACATATTTCCTTATTTATGTACTAATTATTTACCTACCTACCTACATGTTGCACACATGATAATAAGGTCAACCTTGGGGGAGGGGGGTAAAACACTTATATGCCAATTAAACACATTGAATTTCCTAAGTATCATTAGAAATAATTTACATTGGTAGTTATACTATATGCAACTATACCACATAGTCATCACACATGCCACATGTGAACGGTACTAGTGTTCGATTTTATTAAAAGAAGTTAGTTTAATCATATTGGGCATACTTACTTTTGGGGGTTGGGGGGGGATAAATGGACAAACTATACCCCCTTAAGTAATTTTGGACAAGTAGTTTAGTCATGATAATCATCTTAGTCACAATGGTATGGGTGTAAAAGACATGTTTCTATAGAAATGTTGCTTATTCAATTACCATTAATTTGATACAATTAAATCATCTATTCATTTTGTCTTAATTCATTTTTTGCAACATTCTAGCATTATCATTTTTGCCATTTCTTTGGGTGATAACATGCTTAAGAATATGGCTATAAAATCCTTGTTACAAGTATTGAACTTTGCATTGAACCTTTCATGGCTACCACTTGTGAAGGTTGTGGTAAGATGGAAAAACTCATTCCCAACCTCTTCTTCACCTTGATGTCTAACCCTGTGTCATTCTTCCAAAACATTTTACCATGCTAATGTTTGTGGTCTTAAATTAATATGTCTTGTTAGTGGTTTTCATTACTTTGTTTGATTCAAAGATGACTAATAAATATTATGAAATTCAAGCATGGTGAAGCATAATAAAAGCTTTTTATATTTAATTCTAAAAATAAAATAATCATCAACATGTAAACACAAGAAAGTATATTCAAAACTTAAAAATTATAAAACCACTAGGTTTTTTATTGGGTTCACGGCAAGTTGAATACAAAATTTGGAAACAATTATTATAGTATATTGGGTGACAAGTACATTTGAAATTAGTTGATGAATATAGTGTCTAAACATATAAATTTTGGGTAAACTTTGAATTACAAAAGCAAACAACATACCCCAAGAAATCACAAAGATAATCCAAATAAACTAACATGGCAATCCATAATTGAATACATAGTGCTTAAATAATATTATTTAAAAGTGATTTTAATCACTAGGTATAATTCTTTAAGAATAATTTAGGTATTTAATTGTTAAAAGGTTGGAAATTGTCTTAACATTATGGGTGTTAAAAGATGATAGTATCGTTACTAGATGGTAGTTACCATTAAATGGTAAAACCATTATAGGAAAATATTAGAATGAAGGTGTTTTCTAACAAAAATACCATAAGTATAGTGAACTACCTTCATGAGACAAAATAATCAAAAGTTAGTTTTGGTAAGAATTCAAATAAAAGTAATTAATTACAACAAATAATATCCTAATCTAGTTCACTTAAAATGGCATCTTCATAATTATTTAGTTATTAATGTTAAATATCATACTTACCGTCTTTTATTTACTAAAGGATGAAGCCATCTAGGTTAATTAGTTTATGGGTATAAAAGATGGATGGATTTCCTTGAATTAGGATGTGTGGAAGGGATTATGATAAGGGGATCTAGAAGGATAAGAAAATAAGGACTCAACCCTTTTGTGGTGAACATCCTTTTTAAATTCTTTATTTATCATTTGAGGAGGAGGATAGTGCATCATTCCTTTGTATGATTTTAAATTGGATGTGGTTAAAAGAATTCTCTTGGGGAAGAAGTGTGCGTGTGTGAAGAGAAAATAAAATCATGGAAGAATATTGTACTTGGTGTTATGTAATGAAGAATGGTTAAAGTTATTAAACTCATTATTTCTTTTTATTTGTATTAACCTTTAGGAAGGTAAGGAAAATAGTTCCTTCTTAATTGATGTAGACAATTAATTTCTTAATTTGATTATTCTTTCTTTTTACAATGAAAGTATTTTGTATACTTGTTATTGGAGTATCAACATAAACTTGTTGCAAGAGGGTAGTTGCCACTAAAAGGTAGTAGTAAGAATATAGCTATTATGCTTGAGGTTTGGAGAAAGTAGAAAGTTGCTACAAATAATAAGTAGCAACTATAGAAGGTTTGCAAGTTTTGTAAACGATATGCAATATTTATAAAAAGTTTGCAAATGGTAGGCAATAGTTATAGGAGGTTTGTAGGGACATTGATTTTTCTTTCAAATATGCAAAAAAAGGTAATTACAACATGATGGTACTTGGTACAAGATGGTAATTACTATAAGATGGTAAATGTTGTAGGATGGTAAGTAGACAAAAAACATGCCTTACCTTCATATGTTTTTATGTTATTTTTCATCCTTTTTTTTATTCAACAACCTTTTTCCTTGATGGTAAATAGGTTGTTGAATTCCATGGTTTAACAATAATATTCACCACATTGTTATCAAATACATCCACATGTGTTACATTGATTTATTAAAAATGTTCATTACTACAAAACAAGGTTTTTGAAGAAGTTCAAGTTGATTAATTTTTCATTTTTGCTATGGACATGTACATTTTGAATAAAGGTTTGGGCTTGAATGACAAATGTATTTTTTGACTAATCAACTTGACTATAATGATTTATTTGAGTAAATACATATAATCAAGTTGTACAACTGTAATAAAAATGACCAATGGTTTTTAGTCAAGTTGAACATTTAATTAATATGGCCAATGATTTTTAGTCAAAATGACCAATGGTATTTTGGCAAATGAAGGATTTAATTAAGATGGCCAATGATATTTAGTCAAATGTAACATGATATATTACCTTATGTATCTATTTTCTATTTACCCACCCACCTATTTACTTAACTACTTACTTACCTACCTATTACCCACCCACCAACTTACATACCCACCTATTTACCTATACCTTCTTTCCTACCTACTTATTTAAGTTCAACCATTAAGTGTAGCCATTAAATTTAACCACTAGATTTGACACTAGGTTTAGTTTAGATTGAACCATTAAATTTGGCCACTAAATATAACCTAAGTTTAACCATTATATTTAACCACTAAATTTACCCATTAGGATTAGCTTAGGTTTAATCATTATGTTTAACCATAGTGTAAATGCACATTACACTCACCCAAAAAAGGTGGATGAAAATCCATTTTTATAGTCCAAATCTAATGATTTTTCGAAAAAGACATTGAAATGATGTTGAATTTCACATTTTTTTCCATTTCCAAGTTCATTCCAATAGATTTGAATACAATGCAACAATATTTGACTCATTCAAAAAAAAACTACCACTGTGACTTCCAAAAGTCCACTATAGTGTGATTTTATCCCATTAGGTTTAACCTAAGTTTAATCACTATGTTTAGCCAAGTTTTAATCATTATATGTTTAATCATTAAGTTTAAGCACTAGGTTTAATTTTAATGTTTAACCATTAAATTTGGTCATTAAATTTAGCTTAAATTTGACCATTATGTTTAACCAAGGTTTAATCATTATGTTGCCATATATTTAACCATTAAGTTTAATCACTATGTTTAACAAAGGTTTAATCATAATGTTTAACCATTGGATTTAGCCAAAGTTGAGTCATAAAATTTAGCCATTAGGTTTATCAACTAAAGTTTAGCCCCTAGGTGTAGTCATGTTAATAGGAACCAAAGGCAGTCATAACCATTGTTTAATTTTGTGTTTTTTACACCAAATTTTTTTAAACTTGAAAACAAGTTTAAAAATTTGCACATTATCAAATCTAATATTTTATTCTATAAATATCCAATATGAAACTAATTCATCAACATTTGGACCTTCAAAAATAGTGTAAAAGGACTTATAACTATTGATTTTAAGTAGTAAAAAAATTTGTAAAAGGATTTGTAGACGGATTTGGAAAACTTTGAAAATGTCATATTTTTGGTAAATTTTTAAAACAAATTTTAACAAAATAGTACAAACGTTTTTAAAAAGATTTTAAAAGAATTTTTTGAAAACTTTTTTCAAGAATATTCCCCAAAAAAATCAATTAAGAAAACACCAATGGTTACTATTAACTCATTTGCACCTCACTATGTTTAATTAAGGTTTAGTCATTATGTTTAACCATTGAGTTAACCAAATTTTAGCTATGAAATTTGACCATTAGGTTTATCAACTAAATTTAGCCATTAGATTTAATCGTTAGGTTTAGCCAATATTTAACCATTATTAGTACATTAAACCATTAGGTTAACCAATTGATTTAACCATTATCTTTAATTTAATTTTAATAATTAGTTGTTGTTTATGTTTCGCCAATGTTTAGCCATTACATTAAGCCCTTATGTTTAATGATTAAGTTAAGCCACTTAATTTAACCATTATGTTTAGCCTAATTTTAGCCATTAGTTGTCACCTAAATTTAATCATTATGTTTAGTGATGTGAAATAAACATGTGAAATTAAAAAATTGATAAAAGTTGAACACCTTTGATGGTGTTGTCCATTAGTAAGGACTTAGTTTATCATTGTGAAGGTTTGGAGTTCAATTCTTTATACTTGCAACCTATGTGCATGCTTAGAGGGTTAGGGTATTAAGTAGGTTAGATTAAAGTAACTAAGTGAAGTTAAGTTAGGTTAAATAAACTAGCTAAAATAGGTTAGGTATGTTAGGCTAACACCTACCACCTAAATGTTTTTTTTCAACCTACTTAAACTTATTTACTACCTACCTACTTATTAATTTTTTAAAAAAAATCTAAAAAATAATTTTAATTTAGGCATAAATTTGACCCAATCAAATGGTTCATTATCAAATAATCAATCATTTTGTCAATCACACTATTAATTAAAATGATAGGATCCAAATTGGCTATATAATCATGCTTGCAGGTTCGAATTGACGAGGTGGTTTTTTTTATGGCTACCATTTTGGGTAACTTTTTACTAGAAAAACTAATCAAAGAAACCATGAAGTGTAATAATGGTTGTATATAAATACAACACACATTTTAACATGTGGTGAAAAACATCCAAATGAGTCATAAAAGCCAAAACAATGTGAAAATGTTGTCTTTGAAGTGATAAGCATGGAAAATTCATAGTCAAGAATTCTAAGAATATTTTGAACTTAATGACATTTGTCAATAATTGAATACCTTTTATATTCTTGAACAAATTGGAATTTATGAACATGATACAAATGAACAATCTTATGAAAGTTATTTGATGTACATATATTGCATCTTGTGACATTTCCATTCAAATTTTGGATTGAGGCCCTAGACACGTACTATTATATGTCTTTAAGCATATAATAAATCATATTATTCATGGTACATGATTCCCTTAAAAAAAAACATGCATATCTTATTTAATGGATGCTACTTACCCCCATCACTAATATGGATGAAAAATTGATCATCATCCTCAATACATGTATTCATTTTTTAACATGTAGCTTAAATCTAAGTTTTTTAAGGCTTGGAAATTGATAGTATTGGATGTGCCATTTCCTATTCACTAAACCTGCTTTCCTAATTTGAAGTTTGTGGGTGATCTAATTAAAACTATTGCCCTAGTGATCTCAAGCTTCCAAGCTTGGCATTCTTTAGTTGCTATTTTAGAGGTTTCAAGTTTCCCTCTTCCTTTTCACTAAGCTTGAAATTTGAAACTTGTGTGCTCTTGTGTTACATTTTTGTGTTCTTGTACTGTGGTTTTACATTATAATCATGTTGTGGACCTAGTTTTGTGCTTTTGCATTGCGGGATTATGTTGTAAACCCAATCTTGCACTCTTGTAGTGATTATTCCCAGTTCTTTTTGCTTTTTGTGTCTTGTAGGTAATGAAACAATGATAATAAGTTGTGTAAATTCATGGATTCCCAAGGGTTAGATTTGGAAGATTTTGAATTTCTTATGGTAGCTTAGAACGAATTTCATTGGGTACAAGCATGATTGGGGTACCACATTTGAACCTTAAGGACTCACTCTAAGGACTTTCAAATTCACCTTTTTCTTCATTTTTCTCATGATCTGTCTTACATTTCATCCTTTTTTTTCATGTCAAATGAAATAATTTTGTTCCAAATTTCATATAGGCCTTTAAAATATCTATTGTTTTCACTTATGAACATGAAAATAATGAAATTTATCCAATGTGGGCAATGGCCCAAAATATTCAAAAAATTGACTTTTTGAAACTTTTTAGATTATAATAGGGCATATTCATACATTTTTATGCACATTAACATGTAAGGTGTTTGTGATAAAAATATTGGGCCAAAAAAGATTGTTTAGATAATCCTTATGAATCTTTGAACTATTTTTTTCTCATGAAACAAAGTCTTGGATTTTTTCAAGGACTTTGGAAGAATCTTTAAACTTGTTCAAATTTGACATTTTATGCATAAAATAATACCTTTGTAATGTATCTATTTATGAATAAAATCAAACTTTCAATATGAATGTGTCATTAAATTTCAACAACATGTTTAAGTGAGGGGTCTAATGAATATAAAATGACACAATCCTTTTGGGTACCTCAACCATGCTTTGACCCCATTTAAGTTTACAACATTGACCTCTTTTGGTTACTTTTCTATCACTATAAAGCTATGAGGTATATCTTCACAATAATATTGGTTGGTTTTTAACCTATTAGTAGGAAAATTTATAATTAATGTTTGAAAAATTATTTAATTTAACTATATGGAAAAACTTTGTTACAACAAATTCTTCTCCCCATCATTGACTACGATAAGCTTGTTCATTAGATATATGCAATCTTCTTCATTTCATGTTGTTCACATTTGTAGTTGTGTAAATATTTGAGAATTGAATCTTGTTATCCATCACCTCAAGGGGTTGAAAAGCCACATACCTTTAACCTTAAATTCAAATTTGACTTTTTTTGGAGTGATTGTTCTAAAACGGTGTGTACATGTTTTGTCTGAATGATTTTGTTTAATTCCATGTAATTATTTCTAAACATAATTGCATCCTTCACCTTTTTTACTATTGTTGAAGATAACTTTAAATTGGGCGTAATCACAATCGAACGAGCCAAAAAGGGTGTCGAGTCTTAAAGAAAAATAATCAAAATTGGATAAATATTTATGTTTTTCCATTTAAAGCCATTGCAATCATGGTAAGTTGGTGATTTTTCATTCACATGAATGTTAAGGAATTCAAACCAGAAATCCATTTGATAAAATTTTAAGTTTAATTTTTGATTTAGGACCTTTGAAAATGAACACCTATGGTGTTAAACAAGCGGCAAATTTTTTAAAAGACTATTAAAAGGACTCATATAATAAAACACATTTGATGGGAAAAAAATTAAGAAGATAAAAACATGTTAACCACATTGAAAAACCACTCATACCCTAAAATATTTGGAATTCTAAAACTTTAAAAATTCAATGAACTTTCCAAAATTGATTTAAAATTTTAGAACTTTGAAAGTCCTTTACCACATATAAATGAGGTATAATATACATTATGTGTTAAAAAAGTTGTAGTTTATTATAAAAGGAAACATAAAAATGTAAAAAATGAATTTTTGGTTATGATTTGAAGTCATCATCATTTATATACACAACACTAAATTTATAAGGAATAAAGAGACTTTTCAAAATTTCATATTTATTCAAAAATTATATATTTATATATACCATGTATTAGGAAAACTATAAGCATTTATTATAACAACTTGCAAAAAACATTGTTCCAAAATTCATTCATATGAAAAAAGTTTTTTTGGAAAAAAACTTGTAGTCTTTTTCTAAAGTAATCATGTTGGCTCATTGTATTCGTTTGCACCCAATTATAATGGTAATAAAACATGTGATGTGTAGGTGATCATATGTAACCCAACTTTTATGCATGTTTTATTACCTATAAGGTAACACAATTACCATGCCCATAAGTCCATTAATTAAGAAGCAAGTCCTAAGCTCATTTTTGCATTGCCATGTAGGTCCTTAATTTGCAATTTTTTATGTAATAATCTGATAATTTATCACCTTTGAAAATGTAGACCATGATAAAACATCTCCTAGTACTTTGCAACACAATTTATAGTTAACCATTCTTAAAATTTGGGGCAATGATGTAAATTACATTTGATTTTCTATTGGCCAAAACCTTTGCTTTTGATTATGGTTTGTTTGAATCCTTGTTTCATATGTGATTTGTAGTCTAATTGTGCAAATTGTAAAGTAATTACAAGTTGTTGTAGAATGTGTTGTAGGAATTGGGTGTGAACTTTCAAGTGCTTTGCAAACTTCAAGTCCTTTCACTTATCAAATGCTCATTTCTAGGTGTTTACATTCAAATTGGTGTCACAATTATTTCTTGGTAATAGTGTTGCCAATTAAGCTTAACTTCATGCACATTTGTCTATTTTGCACCTTGGATGTCCATGTTTTGAAGATTCAATGTTTTAAACTTGATTTTATTGTTTGGTTATTTCTTAATTATTCATCACAATTTAAAAAAATTATAATATGGAATCGTATTACAAATCAAATTTTTATTAACCATGATATCATGTTTTGTGTTGAAAGCTTGTGTTTTTAAACCATATTAATAACAAAACACTTCCAACATTGATTAAGGTCATTGATTATCTTTTTATGATGATTCCACATCAATTCTTTCAAAGGTTTGGCCTATGATTGATCATGCTTCATTTATTGAAGACACAAATCATAGTGATAACATCTTTTTGTAACACATGAAGCAAGAGGTCCAAATGGAATTATTGTAAACCATGTTCTTATCTTTGTGCCCACTTATGTAGTGAAAAGACATGTTGCACCATTGCAAACTATTGACTTCCAAATTCTAATATTGTAATTTACATTGTTTCTATCTTCACGTCCATTCATGTAATGACAGATCATGCTACACCAATGTGAGATATTGTTTTAAATCTTACATATCCTATTCATTGTATCTTTGTGTGCATTAATGTAGTGAAAGACCATGTTACACTAGTGTAGATAGGTCTTGTAGATCTTGATCTTTCAATTGTCGAATTTTTTGAATTCTAGTGAGAGACAAAATTGTTTTCAAGATTTTTCTTCCTTTACTAAATTGATAAATGATCATAATAACCATACTTTATTAATTTCAAGATGTTCATTTGTGCAAACCTTTTGTTAAAATTATAGATTAGCCTTCTATGCATGATATAATTATTGCATTTGCAAGCAATGTTTAAAGTATTCTTGAATAACCTATTGATTCTCTATGTGAAAGAAATTGTTTTCCAAATTTTGATCATTGATAATTGTTATGAATAATGAAGTTACAACTTTTTTTTAAAAAAAACAAACTTGGTATTTTTGTTTGGATTTCCTTTTAACAAAAACTTATCAAGTGGAAATGGTTGTTATGTGAAGGAAAAATATTAGCCAAAGGTTACTTATTCTCAAACCTTTTGTTAAAATTATAGATTGGCCTTCTATGCATGATATGATTATTGCATTTGCAAGCAATGTTTAAAGTATTTTTGAATAACCTATTGAATCTTTATGTGAAAGCAATGGTTTTCCAAATTTTGATCATTGATAATTGTTATGAATAATGAAGTTACAGCTTTTTTTGGATTTCCTTTTAACAAAAACTTATCAAGTGGAAATGGTTGTTATGTGAAGGAAAAATATTAGCCAAAGGTTACTTATTCTCAATTTGCAAATAACGATTTTAAAATCTTATTGTGAAATATTATTATATTAAGAGTTAAACCTACTGTTGATGATATGAACTTGTTTCAGTTTGATATTTGGGTCCAAGTCAATTATTGTGTCCAAGGTAAGATTATAAATGTAGATTCCTTGATGTACTCCTATAATTTCTTAATTTCACATCAATTTTAATGGATAAAAAAATGTCAATGATTTTAAAATGTTATAGTTTTGACCACCATATATTTATAATTAGTATCATCCATTTTGTTTTTATAGATATTGGGAAATAAGAGGGTTCAAACTAGTAAAAAAATTTAGAAACAAGTGACATTTTGACATGATTTTGGGACACCTTTAAAAGGTTTGGATTCATTTGAACCTCGTTTCTTCATACATATTTCAAGGAATTTTTTTCACGATTCAACTTCTTGCTTCTGAAGATTATAAACAACTTAATTACATTAAAACCCAAAACAAAGAATACATTAAATAGGAACAAGGAATTTAATGTAACATTAGTTTCAACGTAGTTATAGCCTATAAGATAATGCCCAATAATAATTTAAAAATTGAAGTCTTTTGACTGTATCCAAGCTATGATTTTCATTATCTTTCTTACATAATAATTTCAACGAAAAATTGATCTATTGGTTAGAATCTCCCCTTTCAACCAAAGGGTTCAAGGATTGATCCTTTTCTCAAATTTTTTTGGTCTTTCCATGATGAAATGGATGAAATAAAACCTTTGGGCAATTTCTTCAAGCTAGATGTTTTGGGGAGAAAGGGAATTTTTGACAAAATGGTAGCCTTGACCATGTTCCTTAAGAGAGAAGGGAACAACTTCCCATGAGGTGAAAAAGGACTAAGTTGCCTTGGGGAACAACTTCTAATAAAGGAAAACTTCCTTAATGAATAAGTTTCCAAATATTTGACAAGAAAGTTTAAGGCGCAAACGTTGTTCAAATCAAATGTTCTTTGTACTATTGGAAAATTTTCAAAGCTTACATATTTAAAATGCTCTTCCATTCTTGTTTTGAAGCTATAAGTGAAAAGTTATGACAATAAAAATAGTTGAGAATTTTTTAAAAAAACTTTTCCTTGGGGGACAAGGGGATTAATCCCTTTAGGGAACAAGTTCTTGAATGTTTGACTAGAAAATTAAAGGGGAAAACATTGTCCAAATTAAACATTTTTTATATCATTGGAAAGCTGTTGAAACGTAGATATTTAAAATGGTCTTGGTTTTTTTTATCTAAAGAGCCTTATGAACGAAAAGTTATGGCAAACAAAATTGAATATCAAATTTTCCAACACCCCTTCTCCTAAGGCCAATTGGGTTCACAAGAACAAGTCTACCTTTTACTCAAAATTTGACACCCAATTTTTCATTTTGCCACAACTTTTAGTTCATAAACTCAAATAAAAAATGCAAGACCATTTTAGATATCTATGTTTCAAGAACTTTCAAATTGTATAAAAACAAATTTGATTAGGACAACATTTGTCCCCTAAACTTTCTTATCAAACATTTGGGAAGTTGTTCCTCAAAAGAACTTAATCCCTTTCTTGCCATGGAAGTTCCTCCCTTTCTCCTTAAAGGAATCTAGTCATTTTCTCCCTAGGGAAGTTGTTCCCTAAAGGAACTTAGTCCCTTCCTTTCAAGGGAAGTTGTTTGGGACTACCTTTTTCTTTCCTCCCTAGAAAAATTCCCTTTCTCCCCCAAGAATTTAACTTAAAGAAGTTGCCCATGGGTTTTTTAAAAAATTCATTTCATTCATGGAAGGACCAAAATTTTTGAAGAAAAAAATCAGACCCTAAACCCTTTGGTTGACAAGGGAGATTTAAACCAAGAGATCAATTTTTTTCGTTGAAAATATTGTGTATGAAAGATAATTAAAATGTTAACCATAGTTCGGGTACAATTTTAAATTTTTGAATTTTTTTTTCTTTAAACTACATCAAGACCAGTGCTGCATTGAATTTGTTGTTCTAATTTAATTTTTACCCTGAAGAACTTGCTTCATGTGCATAGAATTCCAAGGTTGATCACCTCCCATATGTCAATTTCAATTACTTCACATTTTATGGCAAATCCTTCTATCTATATCAATAACAATCATCATAAATTAATCATGGTAGGCATATTTGTTGATTATGGTTGTGGTCATTGTGCTTATACATAGAAACTTCAAGCAATGATTCAACACCTTGAACAAAGTGTTTATTATAATTTATATCAATTTAGTTGATTGTTATCTTATAATTCCATTTTTTCTTGTAAAATCTATTGTTCATTGACCAAAAATGTTACATGTTGTGCATTTTGAACAAATTTGGTTTTGCCATTAATAAATTGGTTTTCATGCCTTTTGACCTTACTGTTCTTCATTTATTTTTCGAAAATGAATCCATTAAAATTTCCTTTCCATTCACAACTCATTGGTTGCATAACTTTTTTATATTTAGCTTTTGCTTAGGTACTTGCTAGATGCTTTGTGTCGCCATAAGATTTACAACCAAACCAAAATATATTAATGTAAATTTCTTAAGGGTAGATTCCTAATAATCATTAGTTAAAAGTATATATTGGTTAGATATTGTTTGGAACATGTTTGGTTAATTACTAGTTAAAATCTACTTAAAATTTCAACTTAAGCTTCATATGTGAATAGCATACATTCTTGAAGCAATACATTCTTCAAATGTATGTGTAGATTTTGCTTGAGATGGTGATGATAGAAAATCTTGTGACAACTACATAATGTTCTTTAATGGTGGACCAATTTTTTTGGGATAAGTTGCAAATAACAATGCTCTTCCACTTTGATGGTGGGAGCATGATATATTGTTGTTGTTTTACTTGTCAAAGAAACCATTTTGGCTTGTTAGCTTTTTTTGGATTTGGGATTTCCTCTAATTGATCTGATTTTTCAGATCAATGATAATCAATGTGCAATGAGGCTTGGGAAGATGCTAAACACCCCCCGACAAGCATTGTTTTATGTAAAAATTGGTCAACCAAGCTCAATTGTTCGGTTTCTGTTGCAGGGTTTAATTATTTGGACCCTACATGAATGTTAAATTGGAAAAAAACTACTATTTTTTCAATGCTTGAATCTATCTTGGAGGTTGGTACTTTCTTTTTCTTGAGAAAGGTGTTAAATTGAATTTGGCCAATGACAACAAAACATGCAAAGCAAATTACATAATGGCTTTTTTTGGTAGAATATGAAAAATCACATAACACAATTTGATGCGAAATCAGGTAAGGTGCGAAAAGACAAGCTTGAAAGGGCACCAGACAAAGCTCTGTATGAGGTATAGTTCCATAGCTCAAAATATCACCAACACACCAAGCACATCGATTTTGTCCATCTTGTGCTTTGCGATAAGTACAACCCAAAGGTGAGGGACATTCCCAGTGTGTAGGGTTGGATTTGGCTATTACATTGACCTAGGCCCCTTATTTTGGCAATGCCCCCACCCTTGGGCTTTACTTTAAAAGGCCTCACTCAAGATTCAAGCATGGCCCTTTGTACATGCACTTTTTCCTTTCTATTGGGAAAACAGTTTCTACTGTAAAGACATTACTTATTAGGTGTAAGATCTCTTCAAATTTTGAGAACTAGGTGTAAGAACCCTCCAGTCCAAGTTTAACATTACCCGGGTTAAGTATAGCAACTAAGAGGCCACGTCTTCGAGAAGGTGAGGGTACAAGTGCAGGTGCCGGTGCCGGTTCATCCTGCCCGAAGGGGGGGGGGGGAAGAGCGGGGTGAAAGGCTAAAAGCTAGGCTGACGACAAGGGGGGAAAGGGTGGGGCCTGAGTGAACCGGCACCCAACAGTGCACCATGAAGGATGGATAGAAGGTGGACAGGAAACAGTTATCTGTTGGGTTCCAGTTGGTAGTTAGCTCAGTTGCTTCTTTTAGGACCTGCCTACTAACAGCCCTTGCCTAAGTATAAACTATAAACCGGGAACCTGCTCCCCCCCCTTTCCCTACTCGGTACTCTCTACCTACCCAAGCGGGATCAGATTCTTCAGACTTATTTCACTTCCAGAACATGGTCTTTCCCCCTTTCCATTTCCCCCCGGCGCTCTCTTCACTCCCCCCACTCCCCCCTCACTCACAGCTAAGCTCGGAAGCTTGCTTCACCACTGAATTGACAGCTTCTTGGCTTCCAAGGATGGACTGCACATATAAAGAAGAAGATGCCCGGTCAAGAATGCTAGCTAGTTCTGTGTGTACGAGGAGTGTGGAGATCATCGGCTTTGTTTCGTAAGTTTTCGCTTATGTACCCTTGCATTTTTTTCAACTGACTAGCTGCTGAATAGAAATTGAGTTTCTCACTGACTGCACTTTTTTTTGGATATGCACTAGTTGTGTTGATCCGCTGCTCGTCAGAATTTCAGAAGCGAATGCTGTTATGAGAGTAGCACTTGTACAGCTTTGGTCGTCACTGATTTTGTGCGTGTGCGTAAACGTCGGATCAGGACTGTTTGTTGCCCGCAGGATTTATCTAACACAATTGTGCTCAAAGCTTGAGTTGAGAGCCTACGAGAGGGGCTGCAAGCGCCAACATCGGCACTTTAACACAAAGAAATTGTGACAGAACCAGATTTTGTTTGATTTCATGTGTGCAGCAAAGTCACGTCGCGAAAGCCGCGCAACCAAAATTGAAAAGAGGTTCAGAGATGGTGAGAGTTTTGATAGATGTGGTGGCGGAGTCACCATTTGGGGGACCGCAGGCAGGTGTAGCAGCAGGTCCCCCTTCTGTTAACGTGATGGCTGCGCTAAAGTTGCTGCTTCCCAGTAGCGGCATCGTTGTGGCCATTGTCTACAGCCTATATCGCAACAGGCGGAGCCGGTCAGCATCAGCCACCCTTTCTTCTATTCCCTCTTCAACATCCTCAACAGGATCAACCGAGCATGTTACTGCAAGCACCGGTAGGCCCACACCACAACTCAGCTACGCTCATAGATCTGGATATCAACTTGGACAATCTTAGAGCTCTAGTATACAAATTTGTGTAGTACACTTTCTCTAAGTTCATTCTCCTGTTGCTGGCAGCGAACGAAGAGGCGAGAACTCCTAACACCACAGTCGTTCAAGAGTTTGTGCAAGCTGGGACATCGATCATCAACACTGAAATCTCTGCCAGCGCCAACAATGAAACAGTTTCGGCAAGCACTTCGTTGACAATTGCCTCTGTTGCAGCTGCTATTTTGACTGCAACAAATAGCGTGGTGCAAGCAGTGCTTAACTTCATACTTTCATCTTGAACTCAGGGATCACTCTCTTTATTCCCAGCACAGGAATTTCTTAATAACTGACTGAAGAAAGTTTTGATCCCAAACGATGGGAAAGGTCGAGAAGAAAACAGAACCACCATACTTTATAAAATGGGGGAAAAATTCTTCATCTGGACCATTGTGGTGTTTTTCTCTTGAGATATACTTCATGGGGTTGTTCTCAGGAGTCTTAGAAGGAGAGACTTTTGCAACAATGACATTAGTTTGGGCTTTGCGATGGGTGCTCCCGTCTGGACTTTTGGTGGGTTTCTTTTCTCTTTGCAATGGATTCTTCCATTTGTTCCCAAAAAAATACATTGGTTTTTGTTGAAGTTTGAGTAATGCCAAAGGTATATTAGTGATGCTTGACATGTGATTATTTTAGTGTACATGTTTCATGCGTTTGGTGGATCTGCTCCAAGAGAAGAGATTTCTCATCCACCTAGTTGTATTCACGAGGCTTCTTTTTCGATCAATTTCGTTTTGTATTCAAATGACTTACCAAAATTTCATCGTGATTTTGTTGAATCTACCATAAAACTCATAATCATTATGCGATGAGCCATGGCCAACTTGTTTCATCCATTTTATTGCAGGTTCCTTTCATTTGTGCTAGTTGAGGACAACACTAGTGATAGGAATTTTCTAGCCAGTAACTTAATAGAGAGAGAATAGGGCCACCCAAAATTGTGTGATTTGATAACTGTAGTACCATGGCATTTTCAACATTTCAGTGGCAAATAATCATTTCATTTTGAAGATTTCATGTTAGAAAATAAAATATTTCAGAATATTGAAAAATAACTAACTTAATTCCACAGATATTTTTTCTTGAAAAAATATTCTTTTGAAAATAATATAATTAGTTTCAAAGCCGCCAAGGTGTTGCAGTAGGCTTGTGATTATTTCCGAGACAACTGCACCACTATTTGCCTAAAATAGCAGGATTAGCCACTTATGGGCTGGTCCCTAAATGTGAAGACTTATTTTGTTTGTTGAAATGGTGGCTACATTTATTGGCATGATATTCTCACCACTATATATGTGTTCGAAATTTGTAGCATGAATAAGGAGTAGAAACTAGTGTTATCCAGTTCTTGATTTTGAAGGAAACCTAGACCCAAGATCCTCAAGTGCTACTTGAGAACAGTTTTTTGCATTCATAGAACCTATGGTTCTGAAGACTTTCCGCAAAACTTTGGAGCTTCCCTCGGTTTAGGACCCAGTTCAACCCTAAACCTAAACCTAACTCAAACTAATAACTAGTCTATTTAGGTATCTATGGTTGTGAGATTTCAGTGTAAGAGAAAACCATAGATATCTAGTCTAAATCCTAACAGCCAATCAGACAAGGTGGTAATCCAACTTCCATTTCCATTTGGGACAGGGGAGGAAGGGGGCTGATTTTTTGGTTTGGTTTTTTTAAGACTTTTTGGAACCAGTGAACCTGCCGGTTCACCAATGGTTAAATTATATATCAATGATTGTCTTGTTCGTCAAAATTCACACAACTCTGTTGTGCTTGCATCAATTTTTAAGAAAAAAGAAGTCATGTTAGGGTCAATGCACACTAGACATTTAAATTTATGTGAAATAAAAGTTTGTATGGTCACGCATGGTTGGTTATTTTCTGTCTATGTAGGCAATGGGAAGTTTGAATGCAATTGTATTTCTTTAACGTGTTGAATGTGTGTGGGGGCATCACTCCTTACATAGATATTATACATGATTATGGTGTGACTTAAAAGGAAGTGAAATGGATAAGATTCTAGTGTGAACATAGCAAGTCCTTAGGGTTATTATTTTAAATTTTAGTGGTTGTCAACTTTTTGCATGTTAATAACAAAAATTATTTTGTCGATGTTTGTTTTTTTAGGATAGCTACAAGAATAACAACTTCAAGAAAACTTGTGAGGATGGGTAGGAGAACTTGTTTGTTTGTGTATTATATAAAGCTCATCGACACAAAGCTATGGATGGAAGAGGGTGCGACGTTGAAAGAAGGCTTGCAACTTTGGATGGTGCAAGGAAGGATAAGAAGGGGAATTCGAAAGAATGAAGGCATGTTTTTTTTCTTACATAGTCAATATCAAAAGATAGTGTGTTTTCTTGTTTAAATTGGTAGTTGTTGTATTTGGTTTCCACTGTGCCCATAACTACACTATGGCAAGCGATGTACTCTTTGTGAGAATGTTTTCTATAAGGGGTTGATGTTGAAGATTGATGACAAAAGGGGAGGAAGTTTGAGTTGTAGTTAAAGGGGCATGTACAAGATCAATATGCACTTGCATTAAATGCTATAAGTACTTGCTGAAATTTTTTAAATCCATGTCATAGGTCAAGTATTTGAGTGAACACAAAAGCCTCAATTGGGGTGTCCTTCACTTGGGCAGAATGAAAGAAATGAAAACAAGATTGGGAAGTTAATAGAAACATATTTGGAATCCAAATCTACACAAAAACCTACCATCCTTAAGTGGTTTTAGTGAACTTGGTGTATATCACTAGTACTTGGATTTAAACACTGAATTAAAGTTCAAGAGTCTTTGTGATTAGGGTTTTTTAGTTACAAATCGCAATGTTTCTTTGCAATATTGTTGCATTTGTTTGAGATGGGTTAGTAATTCACATGGACTAACCAAACATTGAAGGTTCTAACCTCAAGTTATACCTCAGTAGATTTAGATTTTTGAACATCTATGTATGGTTTTGCTTCTGGTCCAAATAGTTAGTTGTTATTATATCAAGTTAGGAAGCAAGCACCATGTGTGTACCAATTGACAATGGACACATAGAACGTTAAATTTTGTTACAACAAACTAGTATGCAACAGTAAAGGAATTTTGGCAACATTGGGTCTGTAACCTCAATGATGTAATTTGCTAGAACAAATGGTCTTTGGATTTCCAAGAGTTGTGTTTCTACCATGAGCTATTTTTACACAAGAGTGTCTTTTTCGTACACCCTTATTTTGGTATCAGAGCAGGTTGGTCTATGACATTGGTTGAACTCATATGCAATTAAGATATGATGGCAATAGGACAGTATGTCATCATCTAGTGGAGATGAGATTAGGATAAATGTTGTCACATAAGAAATTCATGAACAAATTTTGTGTGGAGTACGAAATGCCAACAAGCATTTTGAGACTTTGAAAAAAACATTAGTCGATGCACCTATGCTTATCCAGTTTGATTTCAATAAGCAATTTTGTCTTGATGTTGATTGGTTTCCAAAGGGAGTTGGAGTGATACTGTCATAAAAAGAAGGAAAACATGAAAAAGTGGTGGCTTATATTATAGGGGTTTGTTTCAAGTGCAAAGGAAGTATCACCCCATGGAAGGTGAGTGTTACGCCTTAATATGGGGGATTATGCACTTTAGACAATACCTGCACCAAAACCATTTTATTCCGAAGATAGACCATAAGTCACTAAAATGGTTAGCAACTATGTAAAATGCGCATGGACACAAAAGAAGATGGATTGATATGTTGCAAGACTTCAACTTTAAGATAGTCCATAGACCATGCTTACAAAATTTAATGTGGATGCATTAAGTAGGAACCCAATTGGAGAAGTCATGGATGATGACGATTTTAGTGAAAAAATTCAGGACTTGAAAACCATCCAAACTAGACAAGAATAGGAATGGCTTGGGTTTAGAAAACAAGGCAAAAAATCCATGCAACATGATGAATGTTGCTTGGGCATTAACCATTGGTGTTCTGTTGATGACCATTGAATATATATGGTGGACATTTTCTTTGAGGAAAGTGATACCACTGCAGATTTTGGTGAGCAAGAAGGCCAAAAAGGAACAGAGGCAAAAGAGCTTGAAGTGTTAAGAACTAATGAAAGAAGGTATGTAATTAAAAAGAAGTTGCCTTAATATTGTAATAGGCAACAACAATTAAAATTGGTGTTGGCAGTATAAGAATTGTTTGGCAATGATGATCCAAACATAGATGGACCAATGTTTGAAAAAGAGATGAAGGCATACAGGTTTGATACACAGGAAAATGACATTTGGAAGGATGAGACATGCATGAAGTTGTTAAATCAAGGAATATTATTAAAGGCCATGAATGCTACAGAAGCCAAGCGAGCAAAAAAAAGGATAATTAATTATTATTGGCATGACCAAAGACTTTACTTTAAGGATCTTTGTGTCCCAAAACTAGAAGAGAAGAAGCTTCTTATCACATAAATGCATGAAGATCTTAGACATTTTGGAGAGCAAAGGATTTTGTTTGAAATTTACAAGTGTTATTACTAGCATAACAAAACAAATGTTGTGAAGTCAATGCTAAGGATGTGTCATCAATGCCAAATGGTGAAGAGAGTTGGGAGTGTGAGGTCAAAAGATGAAGAACTAAAAACATCCCTATCTATGAGCTTTTTTTCAAGGTGGCTATGTATATTGTAGGGCCACCTCCTAAGAAAAGAAGAGGATATAAATCTATACTAGTGGCTATAGACCATTACTCCAAATGGAATGAAATCAAAGTTGTCCCAGACCATGAGGCAAAAACTGTAGCCAAGTTTTTCAAAGATGACATCATTTACAAATATGGTGTTCCCAAATTCATAGTCATTGACAACAAAGGAGAATGGTCAATTGAGCTTGATGTAATGTGTAGAAACTACAATATTACACATCAATTTATTACACCATAGTGACCATAATGTCATGGAATGGCAAAATGGTTAATAAAAATAATCAAACATGGGATTATAGTATTGTTTGCCACTCCTGAACATTTGGATTCTTGGGATGAACAACTGGCTAGGGTTATGTTTAGATATTGATGCGGCATACAAGCCAGCACCAAATTCTCTCCTTTTATGATACTGATTGGGCATACACCATGCCTCTAAATTAATAACTATGTGTGGGCCCTAATTATTGCGGTGGATGATGTTGCTCACATAACAACCATTACAAAACAATTCATCAAGAAGATGAAATTGATATCAAACATCCATGAGAATGTGTTGTTGAATGTAGAAATGCTCAAAAGAAACAAAATACAATTTATGCTACGAGAAAAGGGAAATAAACATTTAAAAGATTGGTTATTGGACGAATAATGGTCAAAATGAAAAGCTAGGGAAGAAGAAAGCTTTAACATCGAGTTGGGAAGGTCCATACCAATTTTTTGGACATGTAGATGGGAACAACAATGTTGATTTTGATGAAGGCAACAAGTTATGCATCATTAGAAATGGTGATGAACATAAGTGGGAACGATCAGACAAGGATTTACAAATTTATCATGTTCTTCAGGACTGAAAGAAGCTAAAAGACTCAACTGTTTAAGGAAGGGAAGGATTACATATGTGATTTAAAAGGCAATGAATTGGATAATATTCTAGTGTCAACATAACAAGTCTTTAGGGTTTTAATTTTTGTTTTTAGTGGTCGTCAACTTTTTGCATGTTAATGGCGGAAATTATTCTGTCACTATTTGTTTTTTTAAGATAGTTACAACAATAATAGCTTCAACAAAGCTTGTCAAGATGGGTTGGAGAATTATCTGTTTATGTATTATGTAGAGCTTATTGGCACAAAACTATGGATGGTTGAGGAAGGTGCGGCATTGAAAGAAGGCCTAGAGCTTTGGACGATGGAAGGTAGGATAAGAAATGGAATTCAAAAGAATGAAAGCAAGTTTTTCTTTTTGCATAATTAGTCTTAGGAGATAATGGGTTTTTTAAATTTGGATTGGTAATTGTTGTATTTGGTTTCCATTGCGCCCGTAACTACATTGTGGCAAACAATGTACTCCTTGTATGAATGTTTTCTATAAGGGGTTGATGCTAAGGATTGATGACAAAAAGGGAAGAAGTTCAACTTGTAGTTAAAAGGCATGTAGAGGATCAATATGCACTTGCATTAAGTGCTATAGATACTTGCTAAATTTCTTTTTAATCCATGTCATAGGTCAAGTATTTGAGTGAACACAAAAGCTTTAGTTGGGGTGTCCTTGGGTTCGGCAAAATGAAAGAAATGAAAATAGGATTGGGAAGTTAATAGAAACATATTTACAATCCAAATCGGCCATTCTTAAGTGGTTTTAATGAACTTGGTGTATATCACTAGTATTTGGGTTCAAACATTGAGTTCAAAAGTCTCTATGATTAAGGTTTTTTAGTTAGGGATCTCAATGTTTCTTTGCATTGTTGCATTTGTTTGAGATGGGTTAACAGCTCACATGGACTAACTGAATATTGAAGGTTTCGACCTCAAGTTATACTTAAGTAGATTTAGATTTTTGAACATTTATGTATGGTTCTACTTCTAGTCCAAACAATTAGTTGTTATTATATCAAGTTAGGAAATAAGCACCATGTGTGTACTAGTTGACAATGGACACATAGAACATTGAATTTTGTTACAATAAGCTAGTTTGCAACAATAAAGAAATCTTTGCAGCATTGGGTCTATAGCCTTAGTGATGTAATTTGTTGGAATTAATGGTGTTTGGATTCCCAAGAATGGTGTTTCTACCATGAGTTATCTCTACACAAGAGTGTTTTCTTTCTACACCCTTCTTTTTGGTTACAATGGTATGAAACCAATACTAGATGGTTAGGATTCATAAAGGTTATGTAGCAAGAGTTTTGGGTTCAATTTGCATTTAATTCATCACAAAACATTATGTTGGCAATTGGGGTCAGAATTTAGAAAAAGGGTTTGGAAATCACATTGTATCTTTACAATAATAAGAAAATGACAACTTCTAAAATAGAAATAATGTTTTATAAAGTGAACATCATTCAATCAAAGTTAACCAACAAATTTACCAAGTGTTACATTTTAATGAATAATTATCGTCTAAAATGTTATGTAATGATGTTGTTTAATGAAATGATAATTATGCGCATCATATGTTTGAATGGGAGGGTACATCTATCCAATGACCAAATCAAAATAATGGTCACCTTGTGTTTTTTATTTTAACTGCCCATTCAATCAAATTTAGTTTGCAAAATAAAAACCTTTTTTTTTTTTTTTTTAGTTTATATTAGTGTAGCTTGTGAGGTTGTCCTAGGTGTGAACACATTGAAGGTCCAACTGATTTTCCCTTTCAAACCCAATTTTTGCAATTTGTTAAATTTTCAATGACAAAATCCATTAAAAAATCCATATCTTCCACACCTTACCTCTGAACATTGTGAAATAAACTCTATTAAATCTAACTTGCCAAAGGCTTTCCAATGACACCAAGAACACCACCAAATTCCAATACAGTTTCAATTATTTTATTTAGGATTCATTGAAAAAATGGTTCAATAATCAATAGGTTCCATGTTGTAGCTCCAAATAGTCTCAAACTAAGTTAGTGCATCCCTACTCATCGAAAGCTTTCTATAGAAACAAAGATCATGACATGAAACACTGTGGTTTGGGAGATCTCAATGTACCAAAACAAAATAAACTACCTTCCTTGATAAATAAATATGAGATTATATTAGTTGCAAAATGATCATTTTGCACATGCATAAAGCACTCGGAGGAATTTCCTAGTGTATTTTAAAAACACCTTGTATCCATGAATAACCTTCTTAGAAAAGAGGATGGTTCTTACACCTACAACTAAAGAGTGGAAGGATCTAACACCCATTAATTCTTACACAATTCCTTATAACTTGAAGATCTCATTAAAAATGTAAAATCCCTCCCAATCATAAGGCGCAAGCAGAAGCACTCTCCCCCTAGATTATGCCTTGTGATCTAAATATGTTTAAATTGATAATAAATTTTGCTTTGTGCTTTATGATGGGTAAAGCTTATTGGTGAAGGACATTCCAAAATGTGGGGCCAAATTCTCTTACCATCGCATCCTAGGACCCTTACTGTGGGAATGCCCTGCCAAGGGCCCTACCCTACAAATCAAGTTTTTTCTTGGTAGCATGACACATTTGTAATAGCTTCCCATCATACATCTATTGCCTTAACAATGGTTTGTAAGGGTTTATATGGTGTGGAATCTCTATCTATTAACAATCTTAATTTAAAGAAGTATTTTTACAACAAAGTTCCATCTTTCAAGAAGCTTCAAAAACACACCTAGTCCTATTTTGATAGCAAATTTATCTAGATAGTTGCAAGTATCTAGACTTGATGATTGATGATTTATTGTCTCAATTACATACTTATCATCTTATTATTCAAGATATTTGATTTACATCAATTTGTAATTAGCACCTTGTGGCTTGTGAAAATGCTCTAGATTTGTGGAAAATTATTGTAATAGCTAATTCATAAATAAATAAATTGAATTTTCATTTCGAAATTGTGAGAAAGAAATAATAATGTTTCTAGGGTTGCATATAAGATAATAGGAGCCAACCTTGTATTTTTAGGTGATTTTTTTATTATTTAAAAAAGTAATGGGAATGCTTATCAAAATGATTTGATAAACCATGATTGATTACAAAAGGTGATGAACTAAATATTCATGATAAAAATATTCATTTTTTTGTTGTGATACATATTATTATGTAAAGGCGTGGATAATTGTTGTACATGATTATGTCATTTTGAAAGAATTTCAAATCCTTAAAAAAATGAAAAAGCAACTTGACATTGGTTCCATTTGTTGTGGTCCTTATAAATATGATTGCACCCTTAAGACAAACAAAAACAAGCAATAGTAAAAATGAAGATACTATGGAATCTAAAAAATTTGTTATTTATAAATAATTAATGTATTTTTAAAGTTGTTTGACAAACTTCTAAATTTCCACTGGGATGGTGACATCAAAGGGGATCTAATTGCACTAATATCCATGTGGTTATATATTGAAATTGCCCATTTAACTTGTTCCCCTCAACAAGAATCTCACACAAAAAAACTTTCAATTGTAAAAAAAATTATTTTCCCATATCAAGCAATGGATTGTTCTTGACACAACTCCAATAATGTAGGCATATGATATACCAAACATTCCAAAACTCCCATGTACACAACTAATGTACATTGTGAGATTGAAAAAAAACAATAGGTGTTTCTTCAAAAACTTCCAAAGTTTTGAAATCTTTTTGTGCTTAATAAATGACCTCCCCACTCATTCATGATCATATGCATGAGTGGCAACCATATCCACAAACCCAAGCTCTAGAAAAGCCTTTTTTGAATCCCCTACAACCAAAGCCTCCCTATTTGTAATAAAATGAACTCCAAAAATGTGGGACATCATTTCTCATTCATGTAACCAATGGGTTACATTACATACACCATTAGGGCCATAGTCGGTAATTCTGACTTCTTGTAGTATATGTTTTAAATCAAGCTACATATAGATTCACTTATACATACATAGCTTTTTTCCCCTATCACAAGGTATAAATTTCATATATTTTGAAAGAGTAAGCCATTACTTGTTCTAAATATGTGCTTAGATAGTTGCAAGTTAGGGTGGATCACTTTTTTTTGTTGAAATGCATTTTATTGAATAGTGATTCAAATGTGACAACATATTGTGAAATTGTCAATATGACAATTATTTTATGGGATTTCCAACCTGAATAAGAATATATATTTAATTTAATTAAGTTCATTGAAGCATAGAGTTGATTTAGAGGTTGAATAAATGAAGTACATGTGGTATGCACCTCTTATGGTTGACCCATTGAGTGAACCATGTCAAAGTGCCCCACATACAATGATATTTAGCTCCAAACAACCATTTGAAACTACATGTTCCTCATTGAAATTTTGATGTTAAAATCCATCAAAAACTTAGTACACATAAAAGTTCTAGATGTAAGGGTATTGAAACATACGAACTTTAACACCATGTGTTATGTTATGATAAAAAAAATTGGCCATTGTGTAGTGTGTATGTATCATGTCTATGATGGCTTGAACTATAAAATTTAAAAAAATCAATTACCACTTTAACTTTTAACTCATTGGCATTGAATACCAAATTTGTGTTGGTTTCATTGATGCTTCTTGAGCTTGCAAATGTACAATTTCATTCATCTAGACTTCAACTAATGCCATTTCACTAATGTCAATAACTTTTGCACCTAAATTGGCTACTAGCACCATCCAAGTGGAAGGGTGAGATGAACATTTAGTGTTAAACCATTTTCCGTGATCTTAAAGAAAAACCTCCAAAAAAGTCCATTAATAACTTCCAAAACATTAACTCTAGATTAATAATAGTACTCATTTTGGGTTTACATATATTTTGTTGGAATGGGTTCAATATGAATAAAAGTTTAAATCCTAATGCCATAAATATAGAGATGATCATTAGGAGCTTGAGCAACGAACGTTTACATAAAACTACTAGATAACAATTTTATTTATTTTTGAAAGGGTAATCCAAGTTTTTTGACCTTTGTGGAATATTTTTTATTTTTTTTTGAGGAAATAAGAGAGGAAGAAGTAAGAAGATAACCAAAAGAGCTTTTGGCATATTGTAAAAAAAGAAAGGAGAGATTTTATGTTGGATAATGTTAGGATTTGTTATTTCACCCAATAAAGGTACCTAAACCTTTGGGGTGGACCTAAGGAAGACCCATGTACACCACCTTCATAAGCCATCAAATCTTTACACCAAGTCTTGGGTAACCTCATCATCTGATATGTTGAATGTTGATCTTCCTTGGAAGAATAAATGATTGGTTGCGAATATGGTGCAAAAATAGACTGTGACCTCTATGCCCAATTGTGAGCAACCATTACCTTGACCATCTAGCAACCATGTAAATGTAGTCATCCTTGACTATAAACCTCATTGTTGAATAAAATTTTTGATTGAATAACAATACAAGAATGTTCAATTTCTTCTTGGTTGTGTGCATAAAGAAACTTGGTGTCTTGGTGGTACTTATACCCCAAGGTTGTTATGACTTCCCCCAAAAAATCAACCATCATGGGTAAAAAAAATTCAAAATTAGAACATACCTTGTCAACGTTGACAAAAGTGTGTATAATTTTTTTTCATCATTATAAATCATGACTTAGGAATCTTAAAAAAAAGAAATCCACATAAGTTTGCTACAATTGCTAAGTTATCAATAAGCTAGATTTTTAAAAGATATATATCTTTGCAAAAAGGAAGGAATCATTCACCAACAAGCTCCAAATAAGAAATTACACATTGAGTTTTTAATGATATTTTTATTTCAATGTCAATGGAAAATCAACTATAGCCAAAACCCCTATTGCTTCCTATAAGGAGATGAACTAGCTAAGATCAACAAGCAAACCTTACTTTCGTATAGTGTGAAACAAGTTTTATTGTCCATCTAAGTTTTATTGAGATCAATTGATTAGTATAGGTCCTACCTAAGTTGCCACAACCCACCATTATATTAACTAAATTCTATGGGTCCTAATTGGTTTGCCATAGCCCACCACTACTTCATAATGTATGATAGTATAATGAATGTATTAGCCCTTCATTTTTAATTGTTGGCTTTCATTTGCAAGGTTCATTTTTGAGTTGACATTTGTTTTTGAAGGGCCCCACATTTTTGGCCTTTCACATAGGACCTTTTTGCAAGGTTTTGGGTGTTGCAACCTTTAAAAAAAACACCACTACCCACTCAAGGATCTTCATTTAGTCTATTCATAAGCACCATAAGCACACGTATATTCGTTACTATGGAAACGTGCGTTCAAGGATCTTCATTTAGTCTATCCATAAGCACACATATATTTGTTATTATGGAAACGTGCGTAATGAAGGAATTGATGTGTTCACAAATGAAGCACATATTTTTGTCCTTTTATAAATAGTTGTACATGGAACTTTCTTGGGGTAAGATGCCAACACATAAACACTCCCAAATCTTTGTAAATTTGAAAAGAAAACAAACACATGACACATCAAATTAAGAACTTGTGGACAAGGCTTGCAAAGAAAGCCAATTGAAATGGAAAATGAAAGCATTTTTTGTAGTCACAATAGATGGATAACTTGGGAAGTCAAACTAAAACAAATAAAAATGTTCCATGGTAGTAAGGGCTATTAATAGATTAGCAAAACATGGGGATGAGCTTCCATGTAAAACTCTCATGCAAATTATTTTTTGTTTATTTGAAATTGTTGCATGAATTATCAGGCAATGAGGGTTTATTTATGTTGGGCATTGCTTTAGTACCTCATTCATTATGTGATTGTTATTGATGAATAAATATTCATTTTTAAAATGTGCATTTTTTTATGCATAATGAAAAATCATTAAGCCATATACCACAATATTGAATATTTGCATGGTTCATGGTTCATTTTCTTATTGCAAGTTACAAAGTTGCTCTATACATTTAGCTATTAAGGAAGGTAATTTAATTTTTGGGTTTGTTTGTCACATTGAGATCTCCCGAATTATGGTGACCCCATTAATACACCATTGGCATTGTTGGAAAGGCCTCAATGAGAATGGGTGCATTGAAGTGGTTTTGTAAACATTTGCATTGTTCGTTTAAATTGGGGGGAAATGTGTAGTAAATTTTTGTTTACAATGTTTTTACTTAGAACATTAGCTTAATATAAAATCTCAAGCATCATTACATTGTCTTTCAAGCTTCACACCTCACACCTAGGGATTATTTTCAACACAACACTTAGGTGCGAAAGCCAATGAATATTGAACAATTTTATCAAAAAGATTCAGCAAATTTAAAAATAAAATTTTAAAGAAAATTCAGTTGTACCCTTTGTATTGTTGAAAAGTTCTAAACAAGTAGGATTTCATAAATTTTAGTTCTCAGGTATGGGAATATTGAATTTGGAGTAATTTTTGTCATTGGAAATTCAACTAAATTACATCATCTAGTTTTGGAAGGAGAAATTTGGATTTCGAATTTACACTTGGACCAATGGTACATGCCACACAAAAATAAATGAAGGCAATTTGTAGTCTTGGTATTGCTGGAAATCTATCAATGAATAGGGGTGCATTAAAATGGTTTTATAATGTTTAGATGTACAATGCAAGAGTTATTGAATATTGACAAAATTTTCATTAGAAACTCAGTAAAATAGAACAAAAAGTTTTTAGGGAGATTGGGGCACATTTTTGATATTGATGAAAATTTTTCAATGAGTACAATTTTATGGAAAGATTTCATAATTTTTAGAGCTAAAGTGGGAGAGATATTGAATTTTGAGTAATATTTGTCATTGGAAACTTGATAAAAATACAAAATTCAAATTCAATTAGTTGGCAACAAGTTCACACTTGGCCAATGACATAGGCCAAGTTGTTATATTGTTCCTCATTTACATGTGATAATTGATTCTTATGATTCAAACATATATTGAAAAATCTAGACAATGTTAAGAAAATCAAATTACATTTTTTTCTCAACAATGTGTGAATTGAGTGTAAATAACATTTTCCTAATGCCCTACTTCTTTCAATGTTGAAAATTTTGTATTTACGCAATTGAAGGGTTTTTTGCAAAGTGAATATTATCTAAAACAACAATTATTTAATTTCAAAAGTCCTTAAAACTTAGACTAAAATTCAATATAATGATTTTTCAATTTGAATATCTAAATACTTTTATTTTTCATTTAACACATCTTGCACTATGATTATTATGACTTTCAAATAACATCATGTATGAATATTTTTTTCTTGTACAATTTTCATTGTGATGTTACACCTTTTTTTAGTCCCTTTGTTTATGAAGAATATCTGCAATTGTTGTCCGCAAAGGTTGTTTTCTAGCTTGGAAGTGTGACAAATTGTCTTTATCTACATTTCTTCCTACAAATCAAACTCTATCTCATTACCAAGCTCATACATCATTTTCTCCAAACAAACCTTGTTCATTCCTATGCTATCATACTTGCCCCTTTACTTTGCCCTCACTTGTCCAATCGATCATAAACATAAATCATAATTTCATTATTCATACAAGAAATATTCTTGATCCACCAAAATTGCTCCCCTTCCTCTTTAGCTCTTGTTTTTCCACGTCTCTCATGGACGCATTCCTACCACCAACTAGTATATAGAGCTTGCACTTCACAAGGTATTCAATTGCACCCAAAGTTCCACCATCATCATCATCATAACAAGGACAAACAAATGTGCACAAAAATTGTACTATTGAATATGACTAAGTTGCAACAAAACTCTAGCAACAACATATTATCAATAAGGTCTGAACACTATGCTCTTCCAGCAACAATTAAACTGAAGCCAATTACCCATCTACTAGTGCTTATGGTAAATGGTGGTAGCATTGGTGGCAGTGGTGAGCAAGGGAAGACGGAATGCTTTTGTTACTTTTCCTTCTATCACCAATTTCATATCATAGGACTGGGCCCTGATAGATAACTGTTCCCTTGAAAAACATGAAGAGAAAAAAGAGAGCAAATTAAGGGAAGAAAATCAAGCAACAAGGGTGCTTACTTCCACGCACCAAAAAAAGTGTCACTACATGAGAGGATTAGTACAATCAAATGGGGGTGAGGCAAAGTGGTGGTGGGGGTGGAAAATGGAAAGACTGAACGGAAAAAGAAATTACAAAAGAAAAGTATAGGCTCCAACATCATACTAACAGGTTGAGGATCTCCCAAAAAGATGCAGAAATGATTTCAAACATAGAGTACAAGGAGAGGTCCACAACAACATAACATAAATGAACAAATATATGTACTAGTTAGTACCATACCCACCACAAGCAATGGACATTTTCTGCCAATATATATATATATATAAACAAAAGGGGTTGGACAGCCCTATTTCTATTATTCCAGAATTTTGACTGTCAAGAATAAGTACACAAGGTGCAAACTTTGTATTACAATAAATAATGGCAATTTGATGGTAGGAATAGTACCTAATTAGTAAGAAGGAGATTGGTAATTCAATTCTCCAATTTTTGGGTACTATTGCCTTGGAAATCTCATGATTTTGCTTACAAGTTCAAATGCAGAATCAATTTCATGAAATCAGTTTGCCAATTAAAGCTTTCAAACGAATTCTGGTGTCACTGGTCTCCTTGACACCACCTCAGCTGAAGATCAGATGTCGATTTTGAGGCATGCATATGCTCGACGTTTCCAACTGAAAGCCTTGTGAGAAGAGAAGGCTATGGTCTCTCGCTCACTCTCAATCTGAAGATTGTTGAATGATCTCCACAATCAGAGCTGTGTCGAGTGGCACGTATTAGACGACAAATGTGCCATTTATCAGATATTGCCCGTTTCCCACAATGCATCAATCAACATTTTGCTCTCCGCGTCCAATTCCTCCTTGCCTGCTCTTCTCTGTTCTTTTTTGCTTTGTGGTTTGTTTCTATTCTTCCCCCAGGATCTCCCTAATTGCTAGGCTTTCCGTTGTTGATCTTCAATCCGTGTGTATGTTTTCTCCGCTATGCAAGTGGTTGTTTGTTTTGTTGAGTAGTACTCATTATATCTATTTGCTAATTCTTGTCTAGCTTCGGGGTTTTCTTTTTTTTGGATTGGAAGCGAGCCACCCGGCTTCTCGAGCGAGCGGACGTTTTTCCCGCGCATTTTCTCTGTCGTACGAAAGTCTTAAGCTGCAGTATACCTACTCGGGATTGCCGTTCTCGCTTGTTGTTTCTGGTTTTGTAATCTAGTCTAATTATTGATTGTATGTGTGCACGGTGGCTGCTTCCTTCGAGCCGTCGGGGTATGTCTTTTTCATCGTTCATTTTCGTCCTTTAAGACTGCATTCGGACTAAACTGGTCCAAGATTGAGACACATTGTTGTTGTTTCGAACTGAGAACGCGTTGTGTGTTTGGATTGTGTTTTTATCTCTCTTGATTGTGCTTATATTTTGGGTCCAATGTCATCGACTATCTCCCTTGTCTTTTTGCGTACATGAATTGTCTTAGGCGGACTGCAAGTTTGCGAGCAATGCTCTTATGTGCTCCCCAGTTTCCACAAATTCAATAAGTCCAAACGGGTCTGGAATCAGCGTCTCTCTGTCGCCTCCAGCTGTGTGTTTGTGCAAGTACTTTTAGTGCTTATCATGTTGTTACAGCCACTCTATTACGCTCCAATTGAACTTGACACGTTTAGCCTTGCATAACATCATTGATGTTGCTTCCCCCATTAGTCCGTAGACTTTAGCGGTGCAATACGGGAAATACTTTGAACCATGTACGACTGTTTGAGGTTGAAAGGTTTGTAGTCAAATTTGACGAGGAGTTTGAAAGATGTTCTAACTTCTTGCTGATAACGAGCGTTTTCTGGTTTTTCTTTTTCTGCAGTACTGACGTGTGTGTAGTGCGTCTCTCTGTGTGCAGCAGGGTCCTGATTCTTCTGCAAGACTGTAAGGTGACAAGATGGTGGTGGTAGGGAACCAGGCGGGGAAGGGCGCCAAGGGGCTGCTGATGGGCAAGTCGACAGAAGTTGACGACAAGAGTAATAAGAAGAAACCCATTTCGAGGTCCTCCCGTGCTGGTCTGCAGGTATGTTCTCTGCTTTCCCCCTCGTTTGAACATCATTAATGTGAATAAAGAGCAATTAGTTGAGTTTGTGATGGGGCACTCTACTGAGAGATTTCTGATAATCATCTTTTCTACAATAGAAGCTAAAAGCATTAGTCTCAGATTAAATGTGGTTGGACCCCAGTTTTCTGTAACTAGTGGTGTGAAGTGCAAATCTGGAACGGTTGTTCATATTGGGTGCCAGAAGAGTGCTCAATGTGTGTCTTGAGAACTGTCGGATAAACTGCAGAGTTGAACAGTACTTATGCGACACTGTTAGAATGTGAGACTGGGGAAATAGCCTGAGGCTTCTAAGGTTTAGAGCCTCACAAACTTCCCTGATGAGGGTGAAGGTCAGTACATTTTCAGGGACTTATGGCTGACATATCTTAGGATGGTGCCCAGAAATGTGCACAAAATGAATCTCATCATTTCCCATGGAGTGTGGTTCATGTAGATTGAACATTCTAAAGACCTTAGCCAATTGTGAGGAGCAACACATGCTTTTTGTTATCAGTTTGAGGAAGTGTTAACCTTGCTGTTTTTTCTTCATCAATTTAGCCAATTTGAGAATGGAGATTTCTCTATTCTTATGAATGATATTTTTGTTATCATTTTGCAACTAGGGCCAAATCAGGCAGTTTTTTTGCAGCCAGAAGCTGGATTGCCAAGCTCACTGAGTTTTTACATCTTAAACAAGCAGGACATGTTTGAACTCTGATTTATTGGCATGAGGCCTTGCAGACCATCAGTTTGTGTGGTTTTAGGATGGTTCACCTAATCTTTGTGTGGTATCTTGGTGCAGTTTCCAGTGGGTCGCATCCACCGATTGCTGAAAGTCCGTGTGGCAGCTAATGGGAGAGTGGGAGCAACTGCGGCAGTTTACTCAGCAGCCATACTGGAATACCTGACAGCTGAGGTATTAGAGCTGGCTGGGAATGCCAGCAAAGATCTAAAGGTGAAGCGTATCACACCACGGCATCTGCAGCTAGCAATTCGTGGAGATGAAGAGCTTGACACATTGATCAAGGGTACAATTGCTGGAGGTGGTGTGATCCCCCATATACACAAATCTCTCATCAACAAGTCATCAAAAAAGGATTAAGTACTGGGCATTATTTAACAAACCAAATCCTTGCTTAAGTTGGTGGTCTGTTTAATGGAAATTACATGCCAAGCTGTTGAGTTTCATGGTTTCCCTTTTTGAACATTCTTGATGGAAACTGCCAACCAGGCACATTTTGAAGACAGCCATGAAGACATGGCACTATAGTAATCAGAGGTGTGTCTCACTCTGTCTGCAGATCACAACTAGATTTACTTGAATCACCGATTCTACAACTAGATGTCACAAAGGCCTGCATGATACTCCAACCAGTTGAGACTTTGCATAACTTATTTGTGTAGCAAGGTTACACCTTTGACGTGCCATCACTTTGCTTTTTTGTTGTATCTACCATCAACAACCCAAATAAGCATCCACAGTTACACAAGGGCATGCCACTGTATTCAAAACCACACTCATAACTCATCAGACTGTAAGAGAAGGAAGTACTTGATGTGGTTTGGAAAACTTCCGAAGAAAGTCACAGGTCATGTAAGTGGGCAACAGGGTTCAGCCCTTCAACAGATAAATCAGCAAGTATATCCACAGTGCATAATGGGGCATTGAACTTGCTTCAATGGGAGGTACCTGAATGGCTGGGCTCCAATAAATAAATCAGGCAAAGCAAAGTGTTGGATCTCATCCTATCCAGTATCCTGAAGAAAATTTTAAGGCTTCAATGGCAGAGAAAGTCGAGGCAAAAGAGAGGACCATAGGAAGAAAGAACCTTTCTCTGTCCACTCTACTTGAGGAACACTGTTTCCAACTGCCAGTAGTCTCAATGTCTGTCAAGTGCATACCATGCATACCATGTTCGACATGCTACCCAATCACCTAGTTCACAGAGGTGATCTCAATTTCTCCAGTCAGGCCTTCAACAATTGGGGGGGGAGGCATTAACTGCTTCTGCTGCTCTCACATAAAGGGAGCATGTTTTAGAGAAGGAAGAGCTCTAAGAGTAATCCATGTCCTTATCAAATTCAGACCCTGCTAGACTCTTCCAGTCTGAGGTCTGCAAGTAACTCTTCAAGTGGCACTGATGGTGGTTCTTCTCCACCAGTCGTAGAACCAACCTCTGATTTCTCCCGATAGACTGCATCTCTTTAAAGATCCTTCTCCAGCTCCTCCAAAAACCTTTCATACTGGCCCTCTCTTTTCCTCATATTGTCTACCTGCTGAACTGGGATCAATTTCGATACCTTACACCTAAAGGCTTACCCTGATACTTTTAGTGTAATTGGAGAGCAACTGACAATGTGTATTTTTTCTTTTGTTCCAGACATATTAATTTTTGAAATGTCCCCTAATTTTATTTTATTTTTTCCTATGATATTTTTCAGGTATCATGTGGAAAATGTTTTTTTAAAAAATTAATGGAGGTCTCTATGCTCAGTACAACCCTCAGCCATGGAATTTATCAGAATTGAGACCCCCGCTCAGCTCCGCATCATGCGGGTCTTTACTGGAGCTGTTGAAAAATCAGACAATTTAGTAAATCTCCAAAAATCTTAAAATCACTTGATTTATATATAGTTTGTTCAAGTAGGTAGCAAAAAATTTAGAAGGATGTTTAAATTTTCTTAATGTGGTACCTCATTTATAGCCAAATTTTGTTAAATTGTCCTAGCTGCATCACATAATGCTTGCCACTGTAGCCACATCACAAACGTTTTTAAAAGAGCATTGATTTTTTGGAGTGAATTTTCACATTGTGGCGATAGAAAAGAAACCAGTGCAAAGTGTAGAAAGGTTCCTTTTAGGAAAAAATGAAAAAAGTTACCATATTTTGAGGGAAAAATGTCATCTGTCGCCATATCTAGACAATGAGTTCCTTTTGGTAGCCAGAACTAGTCAGGATTCTAAATAATATATATCTATTCTCTGTCCTCTAGCCACTTTGTATAGGAGAAGGGCATGAGCCCTTCCGTGATTTGAGATCTGCGCCCGAGGCCCGTAGGCCGAGGGAACAGGTCGAAAATCACGGAAGGGCCTGTACTCCGGTCCAATTCCGACGTAAAGCAGAGCTGGGATTTTTTGACCTTTTAGAAATAGTGACAGGCTGGCTGGTACCTTCCGCTGGTCAGAAGATCCCAGTACAGCCTGGCTAGTACCTTCACAGTAGAAGATCCCGCTTGCTGAAAACAGGTTTCTTCAGGCAGGTAAGGGAGCTGAAAATACAAAGCAAAAATCTAGGCAGTTCTTTATGGCTGCAAAATAAAATTTATAAGAAGATGTAAAAAAAGTGACACATTTAATATCGGACGGTGAGGCGTTCTCTGGTGGTACCGACCATTTGAGGCACATTTGCATTTGTCGCACAGTTTTTAGCACTGCTACAATTGACCTGTTTTCAAAGCCGACTGGGCTATTGCGCAGTAAATCGACAGAAACTTGGAAGGTTGTACGCGCCATTGACAGGGGCGGTCATAAGGGTTAGGGTTAGGGTTTCTCAGCATTAGGGCTAGCAACCTCAGTCGATTCCTTTCTAAAATTCTGCACTACAGATCTAGAATTTTGACAATGAGGTGTTTGGTTGTCTCTCTGTCTCTCCCCGTTTGGATGTCTTCAGACTTCCGCAACTTACGCAACGTGAGCGTATTTTGTGGGTGGATAGTGGCATCTCCAAGAGTCACTACATGATCCTTGCGATGGTCCTACTCAGGAGAGAGTCCCGCAAGGTCTCTGGAGCTCATGGCAAAGCTGTACACTATTCTCGTCTGATTTCTTATGTTTGGAGTGACCATGGTGGCTGAAGGAGACTAGTGCACAGCTTGGCCAGGAGCCTCAGCTCAACTGCGATGATATTTGGCACCTTCACACCTGAGGTTAGTTCGTTTTCTTGCTTCGCGGTTTTGACCTCTACTGACGACTGTCGCCTGGACTCTCTCTCTCTCTCTCTTTTCTTTTTTGGGGGGTTTTCTTTCTTTGCTTCTGTCAAGGAAGAAAATTAACGAAGGATTCGTGGAGATTTGCAATGATGAGGAACAATATATTATGTCTGGACATCTGAGGGCGCCGTTGGCTGCCATTGCAGAAATCATGTTACAGTGTCTGAGCAACAATGCTCCGGATCTCTTGACACATCTCTCTCTCTCTCTCTCTCTCTCTCTCTCTCTCTCTCTCTCTCTCTCTCTCT
>Ga0116227_10002223_pt1 | contig 44280 bp, 25 predicted proteins | sample S1TSphgellanicum_FD_89693 | JGI IMG/M metagenome (GOLD analysis project Ga0116227, IMG submission 89693) | Host-associated microbial communities from peat moss isolated from Minnesota, USA - S1T2_Fb - Sphagnum magellanicum MG | ecosystem: Host-associated > Plants > Peat moss > Unclassified...
ATAACCAACAACAATTAAATTGTGACCATAAGTAAAATGTTCTCTTTACTTGAAGGGAGTTCAAGGGATTGAACATTGACCACAAGGGAGGAGCAACCTCCCTCTTGCAAGTTGCCGTGGTCATGTTCCTTCTTCCCTTTACACTTATAATCTCCTTGGTATTCTCACCTTTTCTCCACCCACATACAAACTCTGCACATTTGAGGAAACTTTGTTCATGGAAATGTATTCTACATTAGGCCTGATTGCAGTTTACTTATAAGATAGAGTACATTCACAACATTTGACTAAAAATTCCCTGCTGAGCACAACTTGGTGTTGCACCCAACATTGAGGTGCATTTTAACTTGTTATACCCATTGGTATTGTCTTTAGTGATTGGCCAATCCCTCTCTATAAAATATTCTCGCCATTGGGTACCCAATGTTGAACATATGCAAACTCTTCAACTCCTGTCTAAAGTAACAGAAACCAGCTATAGCTATAGTGGACTCACAATTATGAGAGGAAGAACAACTTCACCTGTATCAGGATGTATAGCTTGCTAAAGATCCACCTACTTTGCAGCTTATCAAAGTCCATGACTGTAGGTGGTGCAAGGACGGCCAGTCATAGCTGTATGCCATGATCACAGGCTACAGCTTTTCATTGTTGGACATAAGCTTATTTGATGCAACCATTGGTGTTATTGCCACTATTATTGGCGATAGCTTAGCATCATAATCAGGTCAACTGACAGGAGATAAGCATACACTTTTACATGATAAGGCAAAGTTGTCCATATGAAAACATAATTTGTATGAAGAATTGGATCCAATAGCCAGATTGTTTAAAAGCAGAAAGCCAGTGATCAGACAAAACTGAAGTGTGACTGAAGCAACAAAGCTTATTCTACATGAAATTTATTTGATCTCCACACAGAGAGAGCTGCGGAACACATCTGCATGACTAATGTCTAGCAGGCCTCTTTTCACAATGATGACCCCATCCAAGGATTCCCCACAGTTAGTGCACCATCATTTAAATTGACAAAGCTTTGACAGCAAAAACCTACCAACACATTCACTGAAGACTGAAAACAATAGCACTTGTGTACAATGTTTACATTGCAACACTTTTTCAAGTGCAGTCAAAGTATGCGCATAATCAAACTTCTTTACACACAGAAACCTGTGTCTCCAGGTAAAAGTCCACTTGTTTGTTGTTATTTATAGATGACCCCCAACATAACAGCATATGAATTTGCATCTCATCTAAACTCAAATTTGCACACCTACTGGATTTTCTTCTCCTTCACAGGAGCCCTAGGGATCTTACTGAAAACATTCTCATCCAACTTTTTGTAATGAACCTGCGCCTGTTCACTTATCTTATTTGCATGATGATCAATAACATCCTCATACTTATCATAAATGAATGGCAAAGTCTGGGCCAAGATGATAGCTGTTGCAAAGTCCACAGACTCAGAGTTAGACATTAGAAAACAAATGATAACTCATTATCTTTAGGGGCATCTGAACTTGATCTTAAACTCAAACTTGCAAAGCAGCAACTTCAGTACCCATGAGGCCTCCTCACCACCACAAATTTTTGCATTAGCCCAAATCTTTGAGCAAGACCAGATAAAAGCAAGACCACTTAGTGGGACTGGGTTAGATGCTTACAGATATACACAAGAGTCAAGAGGCTGAACCACCCAGCAACAGTTGAGACAATCCACAACACAGCAATAACCTGCATCAGGCATAAGCCATGAGGAGACTTAGTGACAGAGGACTAGCCCAGTATAGCCAAGTGTTATAACCAACCTTTTGACCCAGTTGACAGCAACAAAGCAAAAATAAACTGTTGTCAAGCAAAGTCAGAAATAGACAAAGACCAGTTTCAAATACCTTTAAGAAAAGCTTGAAGTCTTTGCCTAGTGCTACATCATGGGCAATTGCCAAAACCTTGTTTAGTTCCCGGCGAACTGTGTTAGCTGTGCTAAGGACAAAATCCTCAGATAAAGATAGTTCTGGCAAAGGAGGAGGAGCCCTGTACAAGTACAACCAAAATTAGCAGATCCAACTGTTTCCATCCATTAGAAATGCCACAATCTTCCACACACACTGTTGTAAACTCAACATTCAAACTCATATTGTCTAGAATCTGCTGCTGCATTAGGCTTTGAGTAGGACACATCCATATAATGAACTGTAGTTAAAATAGCCCTAAAAAACTGCTCTTCCCTGATAATGACAAACAGCAGTGTGTGCAGTATGTGGAAGACCTGTTAAGTAAAGCTGCCAGATTTGACCATACAAAAAGAATAACCACCAGGAATAGTGTAATATTGGAGACAAGTGACACCAATGTATATCCTGTCTTCTCCAGCAAAATCCATGCAAGTGTTGCTCCCACCAAGAGGCCAATAGACAGGTGCTTCTTCCTCCACAGCAGTACATCAGCAGCTGCATGGAAATTCATAGTCCCAAATTACCACACATATTGTAGTGCCACATCACTTTAGAACCATATAAATCAGTTTCTTTCCAACTACCTCCCTCCAATTTCCAGACAACATCAACCCCTTAATGCCCGAAAAGCAAACAGTAAATTACAAAGTCTGGGCACTTTTTGCATTCAAGCTCTCAAGGCAAGGGAAAGAAGTTTTCATGCCCATTCTAAAAAATAGAATTTTCTGTCCTTCCCATAACTACTGTAATTCCCTGTGCTTCTCTGTATCACTACTCCAAATTCTTAAGGAAGATCTGATTTCTCCCCCCGTTCTTTCCATTCCAAATATGTGCATCTGGAACATCCAAAAGGTGAAGGGTTGAGCATCCAGTAGAGGGCTGTGAATCACTACAGAAGCTGCAAGGGCAGAGAAGGTATCCATGTTATGTACTGAACTATTTAGGTCTATGCAAGGAATCTCCATACAGCAACACAGATAAAACACAAGGATAGAAACTTTCATCTCTCTGGCCAGGCACTCCAAACAGGTGTATGCCCCATCACTAAGTATTCTAAGGCATATGCAACAGAATCAACCCCTTAAGAAGCATGCAAATGAGACAGAAAGATGCCCCAAAACATATATAGACACCTGCAAAATAGAGCCATGCTTTGACTTGACATTGATTTCCTTTTCTCACTTTTTGCTATTCACAATTTACTGCCTACACTACCATTCTGTTTATCACAGCAACTACACAACTGAAGCAAATTGGAGTCCAAGACCTGAATCAAAATCAGAGATGAGATGTGCTTAAATCTGATATCACCAAGAACCATAACACATACCCAAGTGCCAGATGTTGAATAGAAGACAGAGAAACCCAGGTAAAGAGGCTTACTGGTGCCACCACCAAGAACCTGGTGGATAGGTTGTTTCCTACCAAACAGCCGAGGAGTTTGTGCATACTTCTCAGCAGCGGCAGACTGATTGGCAGGAACATTTTGAATATTGTTGACTACCGCAGCCACTGTCTCGGCCACAACTGCATCAGCAGGTGGTTGCTCTGACATCTTGCTTTGGATTCCTTTTCAATCAAGTGAAAAACTGTAATGACAGTGAATGTAAAAAATCAAGCATTGAACTTATAATGCAGAATTATAGCATAGAGGTTGGTCTTATGAAATCTTCCAACATAAAACCTTACAAGAACTAGGCTGAAAAATTGTAGGTGTAGCAGAAAATGCACTTTAAATGGCTTTCCCACTCACAGCACAGTCGAATCAACTTATTCAAATAGGGATATGTATGACAACAAAAAGAGCACCAAAATCTGATTTGAGCTCCAAATCTTATTAATTGTTCTCAAGGATTCCAAGATAATCCAGGTAATTTCCAGATACCCAATACACAATGTCAAGCATTCATCAGAAATGCTTCAGATCCCCCTGAACCTCGCCTGAAAGTGACCAAATTACCAACAAATACTTAAAATCCTTATGTCCCACAATTTCACCAACTCCAAAAACAAGTCCTGAAGCTGATGAAGGCAGATTTATAGAAAACTAGGTTCTTCAAAGCGGGTGTCAACGGTGCCCCACATGGATGGTGTCAAGTCTTCAAATTATGTGCTGTCTCCAAGATCTTACAAGAATGATGATAGAAAACCTCAACACGCAATGGACACAAGACCAAATTCCGCCACACGCCACTTTCAGCACTTTACTGTTCAATGCAATGACCTTAAAAAATGATGCTTCTACAGCTTCAAGGACTCGAACGGGACTAAAATTCTCACCATCCAACTCCCAGACAACGTTTACAGCATTCAAACGATCTATGAGAGTGTTTCAAATTTTACCTCATAAATCCAATCCTATCTTCTAATGTGATAAAAAAAAAACCCGAGAATTTCCACAGAGTACCGTGACAGACGCTTCAACAGGCCAGTTGTAGTCGATCCGTAAATGGAAACAACCCTCAATCTCTAATTACACTTAATTATCTACACAGCAAGCAACATGGTAGCGAGAGATGTTCAGGCTTTACCTTCAGACACTTGCAGGGAGCAATAACAACCGAGTTGAAACTCTTCGATGTCGTAACAAGCATCAGAACATCCTAGAACGCAAAACAGCAAATATACTTCGAGGAGTCTTATTTCCAGGAAAGGTTTAGGTCGCTCTTTCAAGATTTTTACCTTCAGGAACCTGTACAGAAAGAAGAAATGGCCGGTGTGTTGGAAAGGGCGACAGCGGAGGTGAGCTGCTGGCCAAAGATGCAGCCAAAACGTGGTTCTCCCGCAAAGAGAAACGCGGAAACACAGACACTTGGAGCGACGGCAAACGCAATAAAGGGCAAAGAGTAGTAGGCAAGGGTTTGGTTCAGAAAACGACGAAGGGAGGGGGGGAACAGACGAGGGTTTGGTTGCATGACGCTCTTGATGCTTCGAGACCGTCCGATCATACTCTAAACCCATTTCAGCCGTGAACTGTTTCCTCGATCGGATGTGGCCCGTCCGATTGAGTCCTCTATAGGGGTACGTTGCGTTGTGGAGAGTGAGGGGAGAGAGCATGTGGGGTGTCACTGCCAGGAACGCGTGGTCGGTCCGACGGTCACATGCTTTTCACACGTGGAGACTCGTGGGTGGTGGTACACGAGTTTTCGCAGTGCCAGACAAAAAAACAGAGTCATGCCAGCTGGCATGGTGCTGGTTGCATGGTCCAAGGAATTTGACGTTTGGCCTGCAAGGGTTTGGGATCCTGGGCTTTGCTATTTTTTTTGTAATTATTTTTTTATTTAAAAATACCATATAAAGACCCAAACGATTTTCAGATCAATAATGGAATCATGTTTTATTGTGTTTAGATTCATTATAGGGTGTAGTAGCTTAAGGGATTTTGGCCCCCTAGGTAACAATAGGTCTATTTTTTATATGAGGATTTTTGAAAGATGATATTTTGGGCCTCTGTTGAGACTTGAGATTAGTTATTATAGAGTTATAATATCTTGAAGAATTTTGGTTTTTTTTAGAGGATTTTTTGAAGATTATATACTTTTGCATGGTGAAATATTTGAATCTCCATAATTCTTCTTTTGCCTTCCGATACTTTTTAATGGAAATGGCAATGGCAAGGCCACAGTGTGAGTGACACACCCCTTGTTAAATCTTTTAATGGAAAATGGGGAGGAAAAGATGTGCTGCTTGTTTGTTTGTCATAAACAAACAAATACCTAGGTGCATAAAAATTTCAATCTTGTTTTTATAAATATGATAGTTTTAAAGTTGACACCAATGAATTTGTGAACATTGGAAAAACTATGCAAGCATTTTTAACAATTTGAATTCCTTTTACCACTTTTGACCATGTTAAACCAAGTTCAATTCTTTGTCCAATTGTTTAGCTCAAATAAGAACCTAGAGGTTTTTGTTCCAAAAATTGACCTTGAAATTTACAATAATTTATTTGAACTCTATTCCCATGCTCATTGTTATGTATGCCCTCTATGTGTTGTGTCTTCACATGGCCTCTGGAAAATGAAGCAGTTCTTTGATTCCCATTTATCAACTTTCCTCCTCCTTTGAAAGATCATTCTCTTAATTAGATTGAAATTTGAGGTTGTGGGGGGATTGGGATTTGAATGGTAATTGTGTCAGCTTTACATGTTTCAATTGTTGGTCAAGACAAGATATGAAAATTGCAATTGTAGATGCAAGTTGTAGATTCATAGTCTTGTTTGTTGATGTGGGTCCTCACAACTACCCACATCGTGTGCATTCCATAGATGAATCAACAACTTTGCAAACCCCTCACCTTTGGTCTCCATCTAATCTAATAATATATTTTTTGAAGGATCCTTGGTATCCTAGGTTCCAAAATTAGGCAATGTCCCACCTTTTGTTGCATATCAACACAAAGAGAACATTGTTCTTATAAACAATGATATTTTTGTCTATGAATTCCATAGTTTCATGGTCCCCAAAGTTTGTGGTGCAACAAATTCATTTATCAAGAATGGCCATTCAAGCCATCAAGTCCGAACCTAAATTGTTTGCACAAATTTGAGAAGAAAAGATACTTTCTTAACTTTCATCACCAATATTTGCATTATTGTTGTTAAGTTTTAAATCCATGCTCTCTCCTAACCTATAAAATTTGAAGACATCAATTTGAATTATAATATCTACACATTACTCACATAACAACACAACCATTCATCCCAATCCCCTACAATATCAAGTTTCATCCCTAAAACAATTAATGGTTCAACAATTAGCCTAAAACATGGCCTAAACTTGAAGACAACAAAATTTCGTGTTGGGCAATACAATCAATATGTTTTTACAAAAACAAAAGCACAAAACTACAAATTATACAATGGTCAAAGCAAAAAGGCCAAGGTAGAAATCTTGTTATGTACATAGGTTTGGGCCATACAAAATTGTTACTTGCAAATAAAATTCATAGGCATCAACCACAACACTTCAACCTTAAGCAAGATCTTCCATCGCATATTATAATTGTGACCTATCATGAATGCCAACATTATAAAGTTCATTCATATAAATATTTATTCATGACTTGAAATTAACTTGTACATAATTTTTAGTTTGATTTCTATTCATTTTTAGTTAATTTTTAATTAGCTTTCAATTAACTCTTAATTCATTTATAGTTATTTTTTAATTCGCTTCCAATTCATTTTAAATTAATTTTTAGTTAAGTCTTAGTTCATTTTCATTAATTTTCAGTTAATTCATAATTAAATTTCATTTCATTTTTAGTTCATTTTTAGTTAGCTCATAATTCACTATTAATTTTCACATGGATAGACATGGGTGCACATAAATTACATATGAATGAACATGGGCCAAATGTAAGTTGGAAGTTTTTTGAAAAAGTTTTTTGAGCTAGGTGCTCAATGATATAAATAAAAGTAAAATCCCACATTATCTTTTATTTGTTCAACACCAATTTTGGATACATATCTTTGTAACGATCTTGTTTTGTTTTTGTCATGTTTTTGAAATAAAATCCTTTTGCATTCACATCATGCACACATCATGTTTTTGCTTTTGATTTTTTTATTCCATAACCTAGATTTAAAACTAGGCATGCCTTCTCTTATGTGGTTTGGAATTCTTGTTGTTTAGTTCTTTTCATGCCCATGACATGACCTCTAACACATTTCCAAAATCATTTTTATGCATGTAGTCAATGGCAATTATGTCATGCTTAAAACTTTTGACAGTGTGAAAATTGTAATAAGCAAGCAAAGGAAGGGTAATTCTTTTGTTGCAAATGAAGATAGGCAATTTATGAGATCATTTTTTCATGTTTCACAAAACATTTATCTTGGCAATGACCAAACCAAAAAATATTGATGTTTTGGGGTAGTGTGATTACTCATTATGCAACAAACATGCCCATGGGTAGTGGTGTAAGCCAACAAAGAGTTCAATTAACAAGTGGTACCAAATTGAACATGATGTTTTATATTTTCTTGGAGTTTACGCACATGTGGTCATGTTGAATAAATTAAAAATATCACAAGAACATGTGTTATAGAAAGTGTTGGATTTGTAATGAAGCAAACCGTTATTTTCTTCTATTGTTGGCTCGTATTTACTGATGTTCCTTGAAAGTTAGATAATCAAAATCTGAGCCCATGGACATTAATGATAATGTCAAAATCAATTGCAAAAACCACACCTACTAACAAGGGAATTTTGTGAACACCTTAGGCTACTAACAACAAACATGTTGAAAAACATGATCGCACCTAAAAGGCAAGGAAGGACATGCTTCAAGCATAAGTTTCATCACAACAAACATAGCCCCAAGTAATAATAAAGAGGTTATGGCTTTTAAAAACCAATATGCCTTTGCTTAGTTCACAATGTCCATTGAGTGGCTTGAAGGCGTCAAAGCAACAAAAATGTGTGCAACTACAAAAGGTAGAAGAAATGCACAAGTTGTGTCATCAACTAAACAAGGATGTGACCCTCATCTTTGTAATTACTTTTGTTGTTGCATTTGATGCATTACAATCACTATCATTGTTTCAACCATTCACATTAGTATCGATTCAACTAAATCTTGTCCTAAGTGTGCTTATAACCCAATTGAATTTTCATATTGTGCTTGCAACAAATTTTAATGTAGATTTTCATGACACAAAAGTAGGTTATGAAGCTACTCAAAGCCCATCTTTAAAGCCAAACATTTCAATTTGTAGTTCAATTGAACTTAAATTAATATTTAAAAACTTAAATGAATGAAAGTGAGTGAAAGCATGGTGAGTTGTCTCAAAAATGGCATTTGAAAGTCCATAATCTAACACTACAGTAAAATCTGTCTAAAGTGATATTGTTGGGACCAGAAGTAGGATATCACTTTATACAGGTTATCACTTTAGGTAGGTACAGTACTTACAATATCATACACACACGTTTTCTTTTTTTTTATTGTTATCGTTTGTACCATTAAGGCGTTAGTTCGTGGCTGCTCATACCTGCGTGCTGGGGGAAGTTCCACAAAAAAAAAAACCCCTATTTGCGTGTGGGTCCACCTCAGGAACCGCGTTGCAAGTACCACCCCATCACATCCTCATGCGCAAAGTCTTTTCCATGCCAAAGAAAGGTCAGCAATACACCACGATGACGGACGAGGTCTGCTTCGCCCTCGTACGGTACAAGAAAGATCATCCTGGTGCCACACAGAAAGAGCTGATCAAGTGGCTGGAGGACACTCATCAGCTCAAGGTCAGCCAAGCAACGGTGTCGAGCACACTCAAATGGTTGGCGGAACTGTTCGCCAAGGCCAACACCTCCAACCTCAGCTCCAAGCGTCAGAAGACAGTGAAATTCCCTGTCATGGAGGCTACCTTAGCCGAATGGTTCCTTGCGAATCAGGAACACGTCAACCTGAGCGAGGACCTCATACGTGAGAGCGCAATGAAGATCATTGACCGCCTGTACCCGGATCACCCGCCGTTTGAGTTTTCAAATGGCTGGCTTGAAGCTTTCAAGGTCCGTCACGGGATCAAGAAGCATCGCAGGTTTGGGGAAAGCGGTTCAGTCGACATGACTACTGTTGCAGCTGCCCTTCTGGGAATTCGTCAAGTTCTTGACACGTACGAATGGTGTGACATCTACAACATGGATGAGAGTGGGTTGTTCTACTGCATGCAGGTACACACTGTAAGTTCAAAAAGATATCAAATGAGTTTGTCCCTGGCTAACTAAGCATCTTTGCCCGCATTGCAAGCAGACAACTCCCTTGCGACAAAGTAGCTCGAAGGCAGGAAACAGAGCAAGGAGCGTTTGACCTTGGCACTGTGTTGCAATGGCGATGGCTCTGACAAGCTCCCATTGTGGGTGATTGGCAAGTTTAAGAACCCCAGGTGTTTCAAGAACATCAACGTCACGTCACTTGGGTGCGTATACAAGAACAATGCGTCCGTGTGGATGACACAGATCACCTTCCTGGAGTGGCTCCCGGCATTTGATCTCCATGTTTCCGGCCGGAAGGTCCTCCTGATCCTGGATAACTTTAGCGGGCACACGTGTTTATCACTTTAGACAGGATATCACTTTAGATAGTATCACTTTAGATAGGTTTTATTGTAGTGATTTTTTTGTAGTTTTAACAATTATCAAACCATAAATCTTATAATTATGCCCTATGATTTTAATCAAAAGTATTAATAAAGCCAACCTATGAATATCCATAAACATGTGATTGATAAAAAAATCCATGCAAAAGATTAATAAATTTAATGTGAAACAGACTCTCAAGGATAAACTTTATAACAATCATGTCATTTAAAATTTAAAATTTTAAAAGTATATATATTAGGAAAGTTTCAATGCACTTCATTCTTCATTTGATGATTTTTTTTAAAAAAAACATTTGGCACTACTTTGACATATTTTTTGAGTCCATATTTTTCATTATCTTGGTGTGACAAATGTAGTGTTGTCATTTCAAAAGTCCATTATGAGTCCATAATCTTTTTAAAATTCATCCAAAATTTTTATGATGATTCCCATTAAAGTTTATAACAACATGAACAATTAAAAAAGTGACACTGTTAATTTTGAATATGGCCTTAAATTTTACATTTGTATGTAATCCAAAATTATTACAAGTGTGACAATCCAAAATACTCCCCCTATTCATGTTTTTCATCCAAGTGTTGTTTGTTTCTTTTTTTAATTCTTTATTTTTGGGTTCAAATGTTGTAGTTCAAAGCTTGATGGATTAAACTTAAATTGAAAGTGTAAACTAACATTCAACAAAAAATCTTTGGCACAAATGTATGGGTCAAAATGAAAATTCCAAATTTTTATTGAATGACCGATGTTATAATAAAAATGTTTTTTTCAATTCCTCTTCATGCCCTTTGATGCACATATATGTTTTATAAAATCAGTGTTAATAAGAAATGTGCATCCACATTCTCCAAGTCCTTTGCTTGTATTGTTGAAATGGAATTTGTTGCATCTCTACTAATAAAATCAACAAAAAGTGAAGACTTGTCTGAGACATTGATATCATTGCTACCTTTAGGCAAATTGAAGAAAACATACCAAATCCATAATGATTAGTCAACAATAACTTTAAGAATGATTCTACAATTTCCATCCTTGTTTTGGAATTGACCGTACCACACCATACAACAAATTTTCCAAACCCAATGCATATAATCAATGTTCCCAAACATGTTAATAAATTCTATGTTTGCATTGATGTTCATATTCTTGTTAATTTCATCACATGTAGGTTGTCTTAAGTATGTGGATTGGAAACAAACTTTAATTGTACTCACAAATCACTTCATGGCTTCCATTAAAATGCATTAAAAGAAAAACTACACGTTTGCAACTAGATTTTTAATTATGTTACAACTATAATTTTAGTTGGAAATGGCACTTACTACTATAAATTTTTTTTGCAATTGCTTACCAAAAATGTCAACATGTTGAAAATGAAATATAGTTATAAATCGTATTCACATGTCACTTCATGGGTAAATATAAGTTTAGTCAAAAACAACATTAACATTTTGATTGATGAAAATTATCAACTATAAAATGTTAATTAGATTTTTAAGACTCCATAATAACAAGTCAATGGATGAACTTCATCCATTTATGTGTCATGTCATTAAAGGGCATGAAGTTGAAATTTAAATTATGTTGCAATTTTTGGAAATGATTATAACCAATAGGTTGGTGATGTGTGGTTGAATGACATGTGAGTTTATAATCAATGGCCCAATGGAATGTCAACACATTTCACATCTATTGTGTTGGTTTGCAATCAAATTTGAATAACTAATGTGTGCCATGTGTGTGCTGTATGATTTTCAAATTTATATTAAAATATTTTTAATTCAAATATTACACAAATTAAGTTATGCCACATGGTGTCTAATGGGTGCATGCATGTTTCACATGTGTCAAAGTTGTAAAATGATAATAACATGATTGCAAGAAAGTTGGCATGTAACAATAAGATAATTATAATATAACTAACATTTAATTATAAAGTAATTGACATTTAGTTATAAGATAGTTTGGCTATATGTGGTTGTAAGATGGTTAAAAAAAAATTATAAGTTAGTTGACATGTAATTATGAAATGGTTGACATGTAGTCATCACAAGTTTTTACCATGCTTGACAAGATAACTTTGAAATATTCACAATGGATTGTTGATTCAATTTACTCATAATACATTTTACAATTGTGACAAAACTAATAAGACACATCTTTGATGGTCATTTCAAATACAAATGACATTTGAACAATGTATGAATCCTTTCACAATTCTGTAAGTAAAGTCACGAAGGTGTGAATTTTTTTTAAATACTCATTTGTTGATGTCACATATACAAATTAAATTTAAATGAATATAAAATTCATACACAATTGTAACAAATTGCTTATAATAATAAGTTGCTTGCATCAAATGTGATTAAATTAGATGCGTCTATTTTTTTCTTCATCACTTACAATCATTTACATATGCCAAAAATTAGAGTGCAAAAAATATAATGTTAATGAGCTCTAGTGAATAAACTCCCTTTCAAATGAAAGCACCATGATAAAATAGAGTTATCCATAAAGTCACCCTCTTTGACCCTGTCTTTGGGCCTGCTTTCACCCCCTGTCCCCTCTTTCAATGGTATCTGCAAAATAAGTAAATTTTATTAAATCTTAGTATGAAATGCTGAAACTAAACATTAAATGCAGAAAGGTTTGAGAGTAATTATAATAGTTGTGCATGTAGGAGTGGAGGCGTTCAGCAAAAGAGAAAGACAGGATGAAACTCAATTTACCACCCAAATTGCTGGAAAAACTAGTTTGGGTCCCAGTTATTTTGCATTGTAAAATTCTCATTCCCAGTTATACAAGATTACACATTTGATGGCCTATTATGCCAAAGCTGGCCTTTCTTGCTCCGTAATCGCGAGACTTTACAAATAACTCTAATGCCTATTAAAAAAAAAGTAAAATTTGTTTTTGAATTGTTCACTTAAACTAAAATTTATGAATGTTTGACATACCTAAAACCCTTACAACATCATTCCTTTCAGCAAGGTATGCATAATGAGCAACAACCCTATCCATTATGCAAAAATATAAGCTCCTTTTCATCCCATAGCTACATCAAAACAAATCAAGAGGTCTAACAAAACAAACAAGTTTCTAATAATTTTCGTATAATCTGGTGCATTTTTGCTTCTTAAGCGATGGATATGTCCCCGTTGAAAGACTCCAAAATGTTGTTGCGCTGCATTTGTTTTACTTGTATTGGAGAGAGCATTTCACAGTTGCAGGCCTTTCGAAGACAGTTTCCAGGTGATCTCAATTCAAGTTTCTCTTCCTTATTTTTCTTGCTGTGTTTGAGCACATTGTTTCTGCTGTAATGTCTATTTGTCTACTTTAGGGTTCCTCATCCTGCTTCATATTTGATGATTTTTCTGGTGCACAGTTTGTTTCAGTGGGCTTTGATGCCACGATTATTTGAGCCCATTGTGCATTTTCATGACTGTTTTTGGAAAGCTCATTAATCGGTTTCTTAAGATTTCCATCGTTTCCTGCCATTTCTTGAGTTTCTGGGTCTTTTATCCCATTGGTGAAAAGGTAACTGACGTTTTCTTCAGATATCTTCAATGCATATTTTGGCTGGTGCAATATCATGCCAGCCCTTTCAGCTATTGACATGCATCATCCTGGAAATGGGAATCTGTACTTCAGTGCTGTCTCACTGTTCCATTTGTTATTCCTTAACCCTGTCATAGCAATTTGCTCTTTCTGTCATCTTGGACTTGTGATTTCTATTTTTGAGAGATCAGTGCACAATTGCTGAAATGTTTTTCTTATTCTTGATTTCAGGATGGTGAGAGTGAAGAGGAAACTGGAAGTTAGGTACTGTAAGAAGTGATGCCAAGAGACAAAAAAGCATAGAGGATGAATACGAAGATGATGAGCTAGAAGGGGTGGTCAGCAAATTTGGGGAGGCGCAGCAGCATGATGAATTTCACAGTTTGTGGAGCCAATTACCATTAGAGCTAAAAGAGAGGGTTTTGCAAGATTTGCCAACATCTAGTGGTGTCCAATTGGCTTGCACACTCAGCACTGAATGGCATTGGACCTTCTTAGGTGGATGTCATAAGTATCCAAAAGGCTTTGTAGATACGTACTTGCGCCCAATTCTTCTTGGATCCATTTTAGCAATGATTCAAAGATATAGCATAGCTATATCATACATCAGGTCATAGTCTTTTGCACCCTGTGACCCTGTTATGCATGAGGAGCAGAATGTCTGGCTGACAGATGCCATTTCTTTGCAACCAGATCTATAATGTAAAAAGGTCAGAGATTCCAGGTAATTTGGCTTTTCTTGGTTGTCCTGGTCTCAACAAACCACAAAATTTCTTTTCTCCCTCTCCGATTGGATCCCAGTTTTGTTCATGTAGCTCTGGTGACAAGAATCAACTCCTGTATCTTATTCTATCCAAGTTACAGTGATGGGTATGCTTTGTGGGTTCTTTCATCACCAATCTGATCAGATGCTTCATACTTTTGTGGAGAAATTGATATGTCTACTTGTGTTGCACTCTGTGCTGGATGTTTGGACAGTAGAACTAATCCCGTCTTCAAGTTTCAGATGTGAGTGAGAATGTTTGGACAGAGTTGCACACACATTTGCCTGATGGGCAATACAATAACCTTTGATCATGACCTGGAATTCATCAGCACCTACAATTCAACAGTAAAATTATTTAGCAAAGTGGAGAGTTCAAAAAGTTGAAACCTCCAAAAGGATCATATATACACCTATGTTTGAAGGGAAATTGTGAACTGCAGACATGTATATCATGAAAACCTGGAAACTGAATAGGATACACACCTATTCGAAGCTAGTTTCCAATTCTGAATCCCAAAATATCTTTGCTGTGTTTCAATCTGATCCCTTGAAACTGTTACACAAAAATTCTAGCAGGAATATGTTGCACTGTCCAGAAGGATACATGAAGGCACAGATTGCCAATGCATTTGAGGCAGCCAACATTCAGTTATTCCCAATAAATCTCAGGTCAACACCCTCTGTCTACCTGGTCTTTGCATCTTGCCTGCAGTAGGAAACATCATTAGCCCTCATTCACTCACAAGTAGCTGAGATTGTCAATGCTTTTGTTTGAGAGAGTTGTCTCTGACATGACAATGGATAATTGTGGGTTCCAGCAAATTTTTGGGGAGCAGGAGTTGCAAAAGTGATTGACACTTGATGCCTGGATGCTAGTCAAGGAGCCAACTGAGAAACAGATCAGTGACAGTATATAGCAGAAAGGCAATCTATGGATCCCCACGTTATGAACCAGAAACTAGTGTTTTTTATCAACATGCTGCACACAAATCAGGGTCCAATCTCAAGAGAAATTGAATGTCTAATGTCTGAAGAGAGTACAGGTTGTAATTCATCTGTTAAAGTTTCCAAATTATTGTATGCTAGTAGTGGCAAACCAAGTAATGACTTGCTGTCCTGAAATCTTATTACTGGTCGGTGGTCAGAGACTGCATGGCCGTTTCAACCATTTTGGTAGCAACTTGAGGAAATTCACACCTCCAATTCACTGGAGATACTTCATCCTCAGATGAGAAAGTTTGAGGATTGTGGGTACTTGTGTACAGTTCTGTTTGCTTGCACATATTTTTGAGGTGCATGGACCATTCAGTGGACACACTCTCTATCATGCTCACGGTCATAGTTGTCCTTTGGTTCTTGCTCAATTGGAATCTTCCCTTGTTGGTCTATGTTTTTCTATGAACCCAAGTATTTCCAAATGTGGTTGTCAAATGGCAGTTTGCACTGGTAGATGTCAAAGGAACACAATTAACAGTAGGACTGACATATTGCCCGTTATGGACCCCTAAGTATTTCCACCTAGAAAAGGTTTGTATAGGCCAGAAAAACCACATGTCATTGACCAAGAAATGCTAGAGTGTACAAGGTTTTCTACACACCATCACTGTGATGATCTAGCACTTGAATTACAGCATGCTACCATATGTGTTCCTAGTGGGCACTGCTATAGAAGGGAACTTTTAACAACTCTGGTCCTATGGATGGACAAATGTGTTGTTGCGCACAAAAAGGACCTCACCAAGCATAAGAATGGAGTCTACAAAAGGAACAGGTGCTAAAACTTGGTGCGATGCAGCCCACCTTTTCCGCCCTAGTGTCCCACAACCTACAATCGTGATGTAGTTCAAATCTATTGTTGTAAATGGTGTATCCACCGGTCTAAGATAGAAGTGGTGCCATACCATGGTCGTTCTTCATTGGCTCCAACAGGTGAGTGATATACACCATCTAAGGTAAGATTGATGGCTCCCTCCAAGTGTGCAGACACTTCTGGCACCACACCATCCCCCCAGACATTTGCCTCCCCACAAACCTGCAAGCAAAGAGATCTCACTGGCAGGTTTAGAATTGCAGAAAATGCTGCTGAGTTTCAATTTTTGAACTCTGGGTGTATGTATGGCCTGCAGAATTAAAAAACTAGTGATTTCCAAAGCATAATCTAAGTTTTTCAAAAAACAATCTTCCCATTGAAATATATAGCCATGTATAATTGTAAGCACTTTGATTTGTCCTGCTTGCAGCTTTATAATTTAGCATCTGTATCAGAGAACAGGATATCTGACCCTATTGACAGTCATTGACACATCTACTATGCTCAGGTCTCACTTGTGAAACCAAACCTAATTGTGAATTTTATACTGCAACCAATTTGAGAAACTGAAGTACTCCCTCTGACCTATGCAGTGCCACCAACAATGGAACTCAATTTGCCTCATAAATTTCTTAGGATGACAGTATAGAATAATGAATTTGGATTCCAGAGTCATTGTGCTTAGGATTAGGATTCGTGTGACAACTGGAATTAGAAATGACAGACCTGCTTGTAACCTTGTCCAACAATGCGTGCTCGAAGAGTAGGAGGAGCTGGCTTCACAGATCCATCTTGAATTACTTCTCCCACTCCTGTCTCCATCTTTCCTTCCTGTGCTGCAGATATAGCAGCAGTCCCATCCATGCTGGCAACAGTGCCAATACCCATTGCTGCAACTGGTGTTTCTTCACCAGCAAGAAATCGTTCTCCTTTCAAGAACCTGCGTTGATAGTACAGTGGTTGGTTAGTCTAGAGCCCAAGTCACGAATCTTGTTTCCAAGGGTCACCTGAGCCCTCTCTAGGAATCAGAATATATGTCTACAAGATTGCAGAGAAACTACTTTGAAGGTACTGTTGTGTCAATCCCAGCAAAACCAAAACTAGCATGATAAGAAAGATTGTAGACATAACCTCAAGACTGTCACTCACAAAGTATCACACTGTCACCTTCATCATGAAACTAGACAGGAGAGTTCTCTATTTTGGGCATTAAAGTCAAATGCTTCTAGATTATGTACCTGCCTGCTATGCAAACATACTTGACATCAGGTGCATGAAAGGCACCAGGGCAGATCTCTTCCACATAGTAAAGGAGGCCCCTTGTTTGATCAACAACCCCTCGAACTCCCCTTGGAGGTGGTCTGCAGCCATTTCACCATGTCATCATAGACAACTGACAGGATAGGCCTCACTGCACTAAAGTAGCCTAGTTTTCTTCACAAGCTGGTTTTACACTCAGTATGAAAAAACAAATTAATCAAGGTGACACACAAATGCATACCAAAGACTATTGTGCAGTATTGAGTGCAAAACAGAGTTAAGCAAGAAGAGATATAAGAATGTGGAGAATGTGGTGAACCCTGTGAAAGTTTGGGACATACAAGTGAGGTGTCCCAAGAGTGAGAAGAAGATCTATGTCATCTGTGCCATAGTTAGTCATGAATACACGTGCCAGCCATCCCCCTGCGGAATGCCCTATCACTGAAACCTTCTGTGAATCTACATCACAGTCACAACCCCACCAAAATCAGGGTTAATTTTAAGCAAGAGATATTTGAGCTCAAGGTTTAGGAACTCATTGGGTTATACAATCTTCTGTACTACAAATGCCATGTTCGATCTACACAGTTTCTGTGTGGTGGAAGAGTGAAATAAATGAACCAGGACAAATAAATGAAAATGCAGTAAAGCACCTTGACCCATAGCCTTGGCTGCAGCAATGGCATTTTTGGTTCTCTCAAGATACCTGCAACAATCCAGGCTAAAATGAGACTTTTTGCAGGATCTCTGAAGCTTGCCAATATTTACTGAATCTGGGAAAGGGGGGGGGGAATTGTTACAGAGTAGCAGACTGATTGTGAGGATATATAACAGCACTACTCTAAGGTGATCCTAGTAAACTAAAGAAGAACAACCCAAGGCCACACCAGGATAGTGTATAAGATGAGCCCACCAGTCCAGTACAGGCCTGGGCTGAAGGCTGCCTTTCCAATAATTTGCATCGAGAAGACCCGCAGCATTTCGCAACCAATCAAGGCGCGATACCTGTGCAACGATGGCTTTCAGCCCCCTGGCTTCAAGAGAGGCCACAAGCTCATTGTAGTCAGCTGTGTTGTTCCCTAAACCCTGCACCCCCAAACCCAATGCAATAGTGCCAACAACCCCAATGCCACATTATTATGACTCTTTTTAGTCTAGAGATGACGAAGAGCCACAAATGCACCTTCAACCAAGCAAGTGTCCAATAGGCGCTGTGACAGCTTGAGATGTGAATATTTTGCATTCTTGCACCTCACAAGTACTGTAAGGGTTTTCAAGGAGAGTTATGCTCACACAAGATGAAGCTCCTTAATTCACGTATTTTGTCTAGAAAATCGGCTACAGACCTGACAAAGGTTTTACTCACTGGAAGGATGACAACAGGCCGGTAACCACTCGATTTCTTCACGCTCTCCTCCTTAATCACTGTATCTTCGTCCGCATACACTGCTGATGCTGCAGCCTCTGCTCGTACGCCAGTCCTACAAACCGTCGTGATCACAGAACTCTTACAAATCGTTGGTTCCCGCTCCGTCCTCAGCTGGAAGCCATGCGTCCCGAGAGTTGAAGAAGACCACAGCAGCCCGGTATGAGAACTGATTAAACTCGTGGTAGCACACAAGGTGCAATTCGCCTTGAATTGGCGAGATGGGTACGATAAACAAGACCCTAAAAGTGCAGTGGCGGCACCAGATTGAAGCCCGGGCACGAGGCAAGAGGGTGACAAAACCGTCGCTCCGGGAAGAATGTGAAGATACAGAGGCGACGCGACCGCCATAGCCGAAGCTCCGGTGTGTTTGTGTGTCTCTCTCTCGCTTGTATTTTCTCTCGTTATCTTCCTCACGAGCGAGCGAAAACAGTCCCCATACAAAAAATTCTGCCAGTAGGCCGGTCAGCGAACATTTAAGAACTCGAAGGAGATCGAATCCTCTCACAAATTGTTCCTCTACTTCCTATAAGCTTCTACAACACTTGTAGTAACCCTGCTGCATCTAGGGTTTCCAATGCTGCAAAATTTGCTCAATCCTTCTTCTGTAAAGGAATGTGGAAGATTATGGGGTGTTTTGTGGTGTAAGAGGGTTCAATGTTCGGTGATGGATGAATTAAAACAGATTCAAATTTTTTGAGCTTAAAATCTTGGATTGTTGCATCTTTGGCTCTAGATTACAAAGAAGTTTTGTTAAAGCTTTAGTGGGTGCACACAACAAAGGCTTTAATCATGCAAAACAGACTAAAATTGAGGAAGATATGGGTACAAAACTAGAAAGGGGTTTACATTTTGAGGAATGTCGATTAGGTGTTAATGTGAACTCCAAGTCCATTTTTTGGAACTTCATGGACCATTTTTCATCCTAACTTTTCTCGTAAAACAAGGAATGACCCTTGCCCTAAGGCTTTATATATCGTACACATTCAAACCAGTGTTGGACAAGTATAACCATCTTACACCAAGTTAAGATATTATCATCTTATTATCAAGTTGTTGTTGTTGTTGTTGAGGGAAAATTTAGCTTAAGTTTTGATGTTTTGTCACAAGGCAATCTTCAAGCTTTATGATTTAGTGGCAATTGACTAAACTTGTAATTGTGATCCATAACATACTTGTGACAAACTTATTATGAATTCAATCTTTGTACAATGTAACCTTACATTCATTATGTTGCTTGTTAACTAGGGTAGAGTGGTCCATCACCAATCATTAACCTATCACCGATCACTTTGGTAAATCTTTCTCAATTCTTCTCTTCATTTTGAGTGACTTAAAATGTTATAGGAGCGCCTTATCAAGCTTTACAAATCATCTTTGAAATGCAAACCTACACGAGCAGCCAAACAAGAGCAATAAAGAAAATACATTTTTTCATTCTACAATACAAAACAAAACGTGTTTTTTTTCATTTTTTTCATTTTGGCCCTTCCTATTTCACAAGTACATAACTTTCTCATTTTTTTTTGTAAAAGTGACCCCCCTTACTTGAGGGCCATAACTTTCTTGCCTCCAATTCATTTTTGCCAATTTTTAATGCGATAAATGCGCCAAGAGGAAGGCTCCATCTATTCTTTGGACACCATAAACAATGGGGCCCTCTTGCAAAAAAAACGGTAAGCAAACCCTACCTTAAGTGATCGCTCGTGGGCTATTTTACCCTAGTCTTTAAAGTGGTGTATCCCTTTACACATTATGGAATTAATGAGAGGTTGCCCCATACATTGGGTAAGAAGCCCAACAAGCCGTGCAAGGTGAAAGTCGTGCAAGGTGAGATAAGGTGATGCACTTAGTGTAATGGGTAGCCACATGCCTATACCATCATATGGTAGAATTAAAAGAACAATTTTACCACATTTCTTATGAGATTTAGGGCAAAACAAGTGGCTCTACCACTTGAGGCTCTTATCTAAAAATAATCTTGTACATACAATTTTACAAGAAGATGAAATGGAAATCTTTTCATTATTATGAACTCAATTAAATGGGTTCACAATTCATTGACTTTATAAAATAGAATTGTGAAAATCATTTTCTCACATTTTTATTGACAAATCATTTTTATTGGCATTCTTAAAATCATTATGCATGTTGAGAAATTACTACGCTATTTAAAGATTTTGAGCCCATCACCTTTCCTTCAACCTTACGAATGAATGTAAACATGTAAATAAACCATATTATGTAAAAAAGAAAATAAATAAATAAATTTAGGTGCAATTTTTTTTTTAATTTTTTTTTTTTTTAAGTGCCTCACAATGTGCACAACTTAAAACTAGATATTTAGATAGTATGTAAAAATGGATAGAATTGAGATGAAAAGAATTGCAAAAACTCCTAGCCTAATTCTTTTTATTTATTTTGCTTCCAAGATGTTTCACTATCAAGTTTAAAAATTTGATGAGTTTTAATAATGTTGTTTTTTTTTTTGGAAGTCACAATTTTGGTTTAGAGTTGGAATGAAGGGTGTTTTGTTGTTGTGGTTGGTGAGTCTACCTAAATAAAGAAGTATTCAAAAAAAATTGTCTTGTGGTTAACAAATGAAAAATCTTTCTACATGTAGTCCTCAAATATATGGATATATATATATATATACATCAAAATTAAACCACAAGGTGTCATTTGTATTAACAATCAATAGGGACCTTGTTCAATAAATGATGACACATTTAGTGACAATATATGTTGAAACCATTTGGGGGTTGTTAGGTGAAAATACAACAAGCACACACACATGCTCAAATATGTTAACATTTAAATCTCCCAAAACGATGATTAATAATGTTCAAGAGAATGTTGAATTATAGTTCGTAGATTGTTTATAAATGTAAAAATTGAATAGGAATGAACCTTACACACATACAATATGTGTTATTTTTTGTGTATTAGTATTAAAAGTTGTTATATTCAAACCATCACTAGTTTTTGTGTTGAAAAAATCAAAATGCATGTGTATATCATACATAATCATTAAACCACGGCTATTGTGGATTGAAATATATGAATACTTTGATGAATTTATAAATTTGTGCACATTTGTTGATGCATGATGTATTCTTGTTTCTATAAGACATAAAATGTGATACATTTGAAAATTATGGTCATGGTTAATGTTTTTATAATGTTGATGTATTGAGGTTATATTCAAGGCTTGTATAATTAAATGAGAATGATGTGTTTTTAAATTGAAGAATGAATGATATCCAAGTCACACATGTTTTTCATCTATTCATTTTTATATAAATTCACATAAAAGTTTTCATATTAAAAAAGAATTATAGAAATATTAATTTTTTGTTTGAATATAAGATAAAAATGTACATCTTAGCTTGTGTTTCTTAACATTATAAAATCAAATACTAATTCGTTGAATGACAATCCTTGGGAATGATGAATGGTTTTTGTTGTTGCAAGTTGAATTGAAAATTAAATATTTGTTATGATAAATGATTGGGTTTTACCAACTCATATATTTGTGATGGAATATTCAGTTAATTTCCATTTTAATTGAATTTTGACATTGTAGTAATGATTATACTTTTCTTTTACTGTTCCAATTTTAAAATTTTGAAATGTTATCCATATTATAGTTTTGTCACAATATGTCTTAGATGTTTCAAATATGTGATCAACTCCATGTTATAAATTATGTTTAAGTTTGTGCAAAATAAATAGGAAATAGTAAAATTTTTGGGTGGTTGTTGATAACAAATTGAATTTATAAATTTAATATCCTTTGTATTTTTTTATTGCAATATCAAATTTGTTCAAAGAATGAAGGGCATAATAAATTGTTGCATAACTTTATTTAATTGATAACATTGGACATAAGTCTATCAAATATTTGGTGTTAATTTATAAATATTGTCCTTAATATTTTGAAAGGTTCAACTATCTTCCATAAGAACTTTTTGATAAAAATCACCTATCATCATCAAATCAAGACCAAACAAAGAATTTGTTTTGAATATGTTTTATGGACCTTTGCCTATTACTTATAACATTAAACATTCTACCATCAACAAATCATATTTCATCTATGTACAACAAGTTGCAATGGTTCATATCAACATGTAAATCTATTTAATGAATATGATGATAAGTTAGTAAACTAAATAAGGATTGTTAAACATGTATGTTCAATGTTGAATGTATTATTAAACCATCAATATTGAAGGCAATTTTACTTGTGGACACCATAAGCAATACCTTAGTTTTTGTTAAATTTGAAAAAAAAATTTATTATATGATCATAATAATCCTTGAATTATAAGTTTCAATGTAAAAGTTTTACAAGTCTTAACACCCTAATTAAAAATAAACAAATCAATGTATAAAGGTACAATTTTTTTTACGCATAATTTCAATAAATATTAATCTTTTTTCTTCATTTAATTAATTAAATAAATTGCAATATTTAGATTCTTTTATCATCATGGAATATGATAATTTTATGAAATTTTCATTTTTTATAGTCTATGATTTTTGGTTTGATCCATTCCATGATTGAATCACAAAGTCAAATCATAAATCATGTTGTTCAATATTGGTTGTGTTTGTAATGGAAATTGTGCAACTTCCATCATTTATTTCATTGTCTCTGTTATCATTCCAAATATTAGTTGATTAATGATTTTGATTTTGAATTAATTGAATCATTCATTCTTTTGTATTTTAATATGGTGTTTTGTAGTTGAAAAATATATTTAATCTTAAAAAGTCCATCATGTTGTTGACAATATGTATCACACCATGTCACATTAATTTCAAGTTATGAATTTTCTAAGTTGATGAAATAATTTTGATTTAAATTTTTTTATTGGGTATTTGATATAAAAATAATTTATTTTCGTTCATGTTATGTAATTAACTTACACATATGTATGATGTTGAACTAGGTTTCATTTGAATTTGAAAATATATGGAAAATTGTTTTGAAAATTTATTTGACATAACCTTTCACAACAAAAACAAAGAATTATGTGAACGTCTTGGATTTGTTTGTTATAGATGTTAATTTATATTGAATTATGTGCATGTTCACATATATCAACATGATTTTTCACTTATTCAACATGATGTTCCATATATAGGAATTGGTTGTCTTATTTTTTATTAAATTCATTTAATGTATGATGATTAAACTTTCTCATTTGTGAAAAAATCATGATGTTTTTTAATATATAAGAATTTTTGTGATTCATAATTTGTGATTTTGTTATTATAATGTTTGGAAACATAACAATGAATTTAAATGTTTTCACAAAATAAATTAAGTTTTGACAAGTTTTAATACATAGAAAATATTGTTTTCATAAAACACTCAATTAATATTTTGTGGGCCACTATAATCAATTATTGAATGGGAATGTTCCTTTTGAATATTAAAAAAAGTTTCAACATTTGTAATGGACATTACAATGGATGGGTTAAACAAGATTTCATCAATAGGAACATTTGTAATGTTTTTTTCCTTTTATGTGCATAATGAATATAATTTTAATTTAATATGACAAGGTTGTGTTTAAAACTAATGTTGAACTAACTAAAGGAAATGAAAGGTCTTACTTCTATTCATATCCCTTTGGGGACCTAACCCAAAAAAACTTCTAAGGAAACTTTTACTTGAGCATCAAGTAAAGAAGTTTCTTGATAACCTTCTTAATTGATATTCGACTATGAGTTAACTAAAACTTATTTGCTAGTTAACTAAGATTTTATTGAAAGTTGATTAGGAGTTAACTAGGAATTAATTCAAACTTAAGTACAATTTAATTAACATTTAACTCGGACTTAACTGAGAGTTAACTGGAAGTGGACTAAAAATGAACTAAGAGTGAATTGAGAATTAACTAAAAAATAACTAGAAGTGAACTATAACTGAATTAGAAGATAACTGAGAGTGAATTAACACTAAACTAGAAGTTAGGTACAAGTTCATTATAAGTCATGAATGAACATTTGAATGAATGAACCCCATGGCGTTGCCATCTGTGACAGAAAAAGGTTGAAAAATGAAACAATATACTCCAATGGTGAATTCCAATTGTCTTTCAAAGTGTCCATATGTGCATAATAAAATATTTCATTACAATAGAAAAATACATTTGGATGTGAAAATTGAGTAGGAAGTTGTTACATCGTTAATTCTAAAAAAGATGAAAATTCATCCAAATTTCTATAAAGACAACACAACATTAAAACATTCAATTGGTTCAAAATGTCAAGAACTTTAAATTATATATAAGGGGATAGATTGAAAATCCATTCCACATCAATAAATTATGTGCTTTGATATTTTATTCCAAAAATAAATTGGCCTTTGTTAATATATTTTTGTTATCCAAAAAATTGCAATGAAATCTCCTCACAAACCTCCCATTATAACACCTTCTACCATTTTTGTCACATATTGAAGTTCATTTGTCAGTATACTTGATGCAAATTAAACAAAAAAACTTAGATTTAATTCTTGAATGTGACATTGTTGGACTTTCTTTGTATTCAATAATAAACATTGATTTAAATGTGCCGACTCATTTGAAAAGATGATAATTGATTTTTCCAATAAATAAGATATGGAATCAAAGAGATAACTACCTATTTATTTATATTTTGAAACTAAACAAAAATTGTATGGATGCAATACTTGTTCAAATAACAAATCAATAAGATTGAATGTGAATGTTTCCAATATTATGAACTTCAATTTTTATATATATAATCACCTTCACCCACACAAATTCACATGTGCACATGATGGCACACAAAATATTTATACATACACATACACCCACACATTAAAAAAAAGACAAAATCAACATACTTCATTAGAAATGAAAGAAAATTCAATATAAAATTATTTTTCGAATTGAAAAATTGTTTGTGTTGAAAAATGTTTACATTGAAAAATTTCTTGCACTTAAAAACTACTTGCATTGGAAAATTGCTGTCATGTAAAATCATTCATATTGAATAATTGTTTCACATGTATAATTGTTTTGCATTTAAAATTGTTTTGAACAATTATGTAAGTTAATATGTGAAAATTTTCATTTTCCTTTCAAAAAGAACTACGAAAAATGGTTATATAGTAAAATGTATTCAAACAAAAAATGTGATATAAAATATTTTCACATATATGGAACATTTGTATAACAAAGGCAATTAAAGAAAGGTCACACAAAAAACTATCACCAACATTCAATGCTTAATAGGTTTTGTTTGGAAATTAACTTTAGTTCATCAAAGTCAAGCTTGCCTTTCACATTACATTGGACATCATCATTAAAATCATTTGTCAAAGGAACAATTAATTTTTCATCATGCAAACTAGTTTCTACTTGCAGGATAAATTATTGAAGGTCTTCTTAAAAACCAACAAGGGCATATGTGAGTGATAATCAAAATTTGCCTTGAATTCAAATTGAAAAAAAAAGTTGAATTTGTTTTGGACAAAAAAAATTTAGGAATACAAACTTTATCATATGCATAATTACTTCAAGTCATTTTCCTTCAATGGTCAACATAGGTTTATTGTTGGTAGTAATGGAATCACAAACAAAGTTTAATTTTTTAACCTTTGATTTTGAACAAGCATTACAACAGACACTTGATGACATCTGCTACTTGACAATTTTGACATATTTTTTGAAATGGAGGTGTAACAAAGTTATTTATGGTCAACATCTAATCACTTAGAAAAATGATAGGAAAATGTGAAAGAAAATAGATTAAGAAAAAAGAGAAAATGTGCAAAAAAAGGTACAAATACACACAACATTCAATGAAAAATAATGAAAGGCATAAAAAAACAACATATAATAAAATTGTTGGAAAAAAAGAAAGAGAATAATATGTAATAAAACAAATTCAAACAAATAAAAAAAACAAAAATTTGAACATTCCATTTGTTAATTATTACCTTTAAGAAGCCTTACCTAAGAAGGTGAAGGTGTTGGTCTTTCAACTCCAAAAAAAAAATAAGAAGCAAAAAAAAAAAGGAATAAGAAGAGAACAAAGTCATTCAAGGAGAAATAAAAATTAAACACTTGTACTTTCAAACCTTATATCTTCCTCATTTGTTGTTTATTTTGAACAATTTAAATGGCTATGGGTGCACCATTTAAAGTTTTACAAAATGTTTTTGAAATTTAATGAGTTGGAACAATACAAAGAAATCTTAAGCTCCAAAACAAAAATTACTCTTATGTGCTTAAACCAAACATTAATTCCCTTCAATTTCAAAGGACATATTATTTTGCTCATTCATTTATCAATTTGAATGATTTTTTTGTTTTGGATGTGTTATGTGAAGGGTTCCAAAAAAAAATTCAACTTTAGAAGCAGTGGAGTAATGTCCAAAGATTTATAAAATCCTTATTCTTAACTATTTGTGATAAGTTTGCCTACCCTAATATGCTTGAAACCCATGTGATTTAAGAGCATATTTTTTGATATTTTATCCCATATGTTTTTTCCAAAGATGAATTCTCATCAATTATATAAAGAAAAGAAGCTCTTCTTTCCTAATTTCAACATTGACTACTTTTTATATAGTATATGTCCTATACTTGTCATTTTAACTTATTCTATAGATGATGCCAATAGTAAAATTTTCTTCACAACTTTTCAGAGTTAATTATAAAACACATAATTTTTTGAGGTTGAAAAATACCATCTCATCAAGATGTTTTTTTTCATTGGGGCTAGGTGACAAAACACCTAGTGAATGCTAGCTATTTTTTTCTTAGGTTAGGTGAAAAAACACTTGGCAACTATGAAAAAACACTTAGTGGTTACTAGACATGTTTTCATTTTTTTTTTGGGTTAATTGAAAATTATCATCGAGTTTGAATGGAGTTTTAACAATTGCCAAATGTTTTTCCATTAATTGTTTTCTTTTTCATTTTCAAGTAAATAGATTTTTTTTTTAAAATTATGTTTTTCCATGCATGGCCAAGTAGGGTAGTTACGTGGAAAATCATATAGTAGCCTCGAAGCAATGTTTTCCCCAAAAGTAGTGGGAAAATGCCTAGCTACCCAAAAAATTTCAATTGACCTTTTAAAAAAAATGAAAAAATTTCCCAAGAATTGCTAGGTGCCTTTTTTATTTTTCCATCCAAACTTGGAAGAAGAAAATCATTTAACAATTGGTGGGCCTTTTGAGCACCTCATTTGAAACGGAACATCTTTAATTCAAACCAAATTATTGATCACAATAATTGATTTAATTTCTTTCATTATAATAGTACACATTGTGCAAAGAAAGTAAAATATACTAGAATGAATTTGATAACAAATAAATGAGGTAACACAACAAATGCACTTGGAAAAACACACTTCTAAAGAAAACAAAAACATATCAAAAAAAGGTTTAGGCCAAGCACAATGTGCATTGTAGTGAAAAATGAAAAACAACAAACATACAATATTATTTTAAGTTTGAAACAAAAGACATAAACCCTAATTAACCTTTTAATATTGTTAACCTTTTATTAAAATTTTAGGTACTTTAACTAACTTTGACTATATTTGATTTAAACTTAATTTAAATTATTATTATTATTATTATTATTATGTGCTTAAGTAATGGTTTAATTATGAACAAGATATCAACACCATTTTCATCCCATGAATTTTAACCTCATGGTTTGCACCCAAACCTTTAAATCTTTCATTACCATATAACCATTCAATCAAAGTTCCAAAATGGTTCAATCCCAAATCTTGGCTAAAGCACATCAAATTTAAACCTTTTACTATTATTTCAATTTTTTGAAATAAAAAATTTCACTTTTACTTTCACTCAAATATATTAAATATTTGGTTAAGCATTAACTTTGTGGTCATTTTGATCAAAATTTCAGTCACAATAAATGTTTTAAAAAATAATTGTGTTCCACTTTTGATCATATGTATCAAGTGTTTGGTTGCAAACAATTTTTATAAATTTTTATATTCCAAATTATGGTTTTTTTGGTGGCAAAATTTCACAATGCTTAGCACTCAAAAAAAATTGTGTTTTGTACAAAGGATTTATTTTGGAAGAAGAAACCTAAAATTAAGCATATTTTGAAAGAAAGAAAGTTGAAATCACCATATTTAAACCGTAGGTTTTTGTAATATATAGTGAGATTTGAGGAAGTTTTTTCATGTTGCATATCAAGGTTTAAAAAAAATGTATGTTCAACATTATGGTAATATTTTAACATAAATTAAATATATGTTATTACATTATATACAATTTCCTATGAATTCATCTACATGCATGAAAAAGAAGTAATAATGATTAATGTTTTTATTTCTAGTGGGCCAGATTTCTTTTGCTTCACCCCAAAAGGAAGGAAAGAAAGATCATAAAAGAGGCGGTGTTGGCCAATATTCTTTTGGACAAGGAAGGAAAAAAAACTCAAAAAAGGTAAACCCAAAAAATGGCTGACAAAATATTGGATGTTCGTTATATATTTTTTTTGAAAAACATTTGATGTTATTTCCATTTAAATTTTTCATAAAAATAATTTGAAACGTAAACTAACCTTTGGGGTTTAGTAAGACATATCCATATGTTATATTAAAAGTATCAAGTTTGACTCCCATCTACCTATAACATTCCCTAACTATATAAAAATAACATAGTTGGAGAGAAAAAAAATCCCTAAGCCCCACTTCACATCATCTCATCCCACACAACTTTAAAAAAACCCCCTTCTATTGCACCTAACAACTCTTAGGAAAAAGGGGAAAAAAAAAAAAAAAAAACTCAACCCCTTACCCTTTAAAACCCCTTTCAAAAGAGAAAAAAATTAAATACCCAACACTTCCTTTCCCCTTTCCTTAAATCTCCACCGAGTAACCTTATTACACCCCACTTTCATCCCACCCAACTTTGGAAAGAGAAAAAAGTTAAATACCCAACTCTTTGTCTTTCTTTTGGTTACAAGTATAATAAACTCTAGTAATGTATAATGACAAACTCATAATAGTAATTGTGGGATCATCCTAGAGGTCTTGAGTTTCCTTTGGTTTGTAGTTATAAATACTAATGCACATATTGGCCATAGTTACTATACACTACACATTTGATAATAGTCAACATGAAAGGTGCAAACAAAATTTCCTTAGGAAGCTACCAAAGATGATTTGATCTTTTAAAGTTTTGTAGATTATTGTTCAATGACATTTTTGAAGAACTCAAATAGTCTATGAGTTTGAAGCCAATTGAAGCACTACAATTTCTCCATGATTATGGGTGACATATGCAAACGTTTTTTGTGTGAAAAATGTTGTAAAACAAATTTTTTTCACCCCCAATTATGAGAGTTTATGAATTTGGATGAATTTGGCAACCTCTATCATGTGAACAAATGAATGAATATGATTCAAAGTTTCATGAGAATTAAAATTTTCATTTGATGTTTAAGAACAGATTAATCAATCATCTTAGCAACATATTGTGCAAGTTGTGGTCCATAATCAATTGGATAACGCTTCCAAGGCCAAGACTATTACATGGCATAATGGACATGCCACGTGGCTATGCAAGACATATGATGTCTTGCTCAATTGTTGCTTTGATTTGCATTCAAAAACTTTTGAGGCATCAATTGTGTGCAATTGGTGATGGGTTGTTGGTAAGTCACTTCACATTTGTGTGTTGGATCAATGGGTTCATAAATTGGGGGATTGGGCTATATTGCTGTTGAATGGTGATGCCAAAGTGCAAGGCAATGTGGTCTTCACAGACACGATTTTTCATAGTGTATGTTGTTGAGTGGTGTTGCCAAAATGAGTGCATTAGTTCTATGTTCACTAAGGTTTACTGTTTGATTACTCATGATGCAGATCAATCTCCAAGGCCCAGAAATCACAATATGAACAATGGAAAGTTCTCTCACAAGTGAAATTGGATGACATGTCTTTTGATCACAGGATTATCACCAAAAATGGAATTGGGTGGATGTGTAGAGCTGGTTAGGGGAGGGGGGGAAGAGAGAACGAGGAAAGAATGTGATGATGCTTGAAATAACTCAAGCAATCTGTAGATACCTGGCTTTTTAGCAGAGCATGGATGTACAAGTATGCGGATACAAAGTTATAAAATTATAGAGTGATGCAAGATTCAAGCATCCTGCCTGATCAAATACCATGTACCCTGTCTTCAACTTAAGGAATTCAGCAGGATACTTGCATGATTGAATGCCGTGGATTAAATGTGGTGTACGGGTGTAACAAGCTCAAGGTATTTACACACACACACACACATACATATGAGGACGGTGCCAGATTGGGTGCAGTATAGTGCACTCATCAGTTGGAATTGTAATGAGCTGAAATCCAAACTACGGCAATATTTACTTACAAAAAGAAATTATTAACCTGACAATTTTGTAACCAGTCTGGAGATTATTAGGCCGGTGGATTGATTATTGCCAACAAAGTGCCAGTACTTAAGTAGGTAAAAGGGGAATGGAGCAATGGAGAGGGAAGAGCTCAAGTACATGAGATCATGAATATGGGACCCGAGATATTGAAGTGTGCACATATTAAGAATTACATGATTTTACATTCCAGTTGACTGAATTTCAGTTTTGTAAGAGTTCTGCTGCCACTAACTATTATGTACCTACTTCCAAAAAAACATGTAAGACCCAAAATCTCCTCCCCTGCTCTCAGGAGGATTCTATGAACAAAAAGTGGAAATGTTGGGGCCCCCACTCCCCCAGTGAGTTAACAACAACCCCTTTTTTTGTGTGTCAAAATCTTTACTCTTGTGGGTCCTTTAGGATTGACCAAATTTTTGTGTCTTAGCTAAGGGTGAGCCTTTTCATGTTTCACTATTTGAAGGTCAGCTTTTGCACACTTTCAGTGTTAGGATGAGTGGTCCCAAGGTTCACTAGTACCACGATCATGTTCAGTCCACACTGAACATTTTCCAGCTTACATCTGGTTACTAAAAGGTCTCTCTCTAGAGATGGTGAAAGTATTGCTTTTAGGTGCTTGTTCACCCCGGCTGGTGAAGGTGAACCTTCACCTTCTTGCTTAAGGCCTTTTTAGTGGCTATTTGTAAACCCAATAATTGCTAAACTTGGACTCCGAGAACTTGGTTTGGTCTTCTTATGATGTGAGATTTATAATATTAGAAGCAACCCAAAAACAATTCGGGTTTTCCCCTTCATAAGAGTGTGGGGGTGCTGGTTCACCCATAGCCAGTCCCCCCAAAGCCCCCCACTACCACTTTGCTTGTCAAAATAGGGTGAAGTGCCATCCTTTCTGTCAGCTTTCGGCTTATAGCCCAATACTCAGCTTTTGCACTATTGTGGAAAATTGGCCTAGACAACATCTTGGCCACCAAGCACATGTGACATGCCCTTTCACTTAAGAATTGTTTTACAATTGTTTTACGTGGGATTGGGCCGCATGTTGAGACCACCTTAGTGGGGGCACTATGTCAATATGAGTGTTAAACTCGAAATGGTTTCTTGAGGTTCAACTCTTTTAAGAGTCAGGTGACATCGGGACTTAGGGGTCGAAATGAGCTAAGGTAGGAGTTAACGCTTTCATCGTCCAAATGGACAATTGGAGGTTGTCTTTGGGATTATGGTGTGAGGCACTATCCTTTTAAAACCCTCAATGGGATTAACTGTTGCCCCTTTAAAGCATTAGGGATAATTAGGAGTTGTCCCTTTAAAGCTTCGAGGTGGCTACAGGAGGGTTGACCCCAAGACAACTTGGTGTTGTCCTGATTCTAAATCCTTTTGGGTCGACTTTGGGAGTTGGGCCCAGGGTTGGCTGCAAGTTAAACTAGAACTTAGTTTCTAATAGTGAAATTTAGCAAGTCTAAGTACAGAGTTTGAGTCCATCCTGAGCGATCTGAACTTTAAGATTAACCAAGTGTGTCGTGGGGTGCACAGATAACTAGGAGCTAAAGAATGGTGACACAAAAAAAAGCTTGATGTGGTGTGTGGAACGTAAGATGACAAGCCAAAAAAGGCATGTCAACATGCCTTCGGTAAGGAGTCTGATATTGGATGCACAAACAAAAATAAGTATTTATAGCGCATGGGTAAGTCAATGCAGCTCACCATGTCTGAAGACAACTCCAAAAGAACTAAAAACAAAATGGAAAATGAAAGTGGAAGAAGATCAGTGGGTACCTTGATCATCATCACTTATAGCTACTCAGCCATATTGTGATTCCTATTAATTAGATTATGGGTGTGGTCAGAATTTTTTTATTTTATTTTAAAGGATCCAAATTGATTGGCCCATCAGCAAATTCTTTTGGAACATCGGGCATTTGCCCTCAACAGAAGCACCTCTTTTGGACTCTCAATTGCAAAATAGAAACAAATATGCTTCCCTATATTTAACCTTTTCAGTTGATATACTGAGGACTTCAACTTTGGGCAAACCATATGGGATAAAATGCAGGTGCTATTGGGAACATCTTGGGGAATGCATTAAAGAACACTTTTCCAACTTGGGAATCCTTTGGGGACTTGATGGGAACACATTAAGAACAAGGGAAAAGAAACCAAAAAAAAAAAACTCCCCCCACCCCACCCCACCCCACCTCACCTTCAAAAGGAAAAAAACAGAGCCCATCATGAGTGCATGCTGAGCCTTCCCATTGGCTGCATGAAATTTCTATTTTCAAAACTGTTTATCACCATTTTTGGCCTGGGCTAATGGCAGGGGCAGAAGAATTTTGGGGAACACATTGGGAACCTAGGGAACATTATTTGGAACCCCCGATAGGAACCCATATCTGTTGTTTCTGTGTCATTTTGAGTCTTGGCTAAATTTGCAAATTTTAAAAGCCAAAAATTCACCAATTTTTGTTTGAGGAAAAAAAAATCCCTTGGAATGCCTAGTGTTGTGCATTGATTGCCAATTTCATGTCAATCTTCCCATACTGGTTTTAGGGTTTAGGGTTTCACAAAATTCCAAAAGCTGCTATACCTGGAGCAGCATCCTAAGGTTTGATTCTTGCTCAGTCCAGGGTCTAGGGTTTTTCACAAAACTCCAAAAGCTCCAATAAATAGAGCATCCTAAGGTTTGATTCTGCTTGAGACCAGGTAGGGTATCACAAAAAAATTCAAAGAACTGGATCTAAGTTCCAAAATGATGAGGGTAGTTCTGAATTGTGGTTCTGTGTTCCACAACCATATGACCAATTCTCAGTTAACCATTTGTTCTTTGCTAATCCAGTTAGGTTTAAGTTAGCTAGTGCAATTGCATAATCCATCAAACTTTACTTGTCCACTTTCAAACAGGGCTAGAGGAGAACAAAACAATGGGGAATGTGGTGAAAAAGATTCGAACCAAAATATTCGTCTATCTTTTCTAAGCAACACTGTAGCTCTTTTGTTTAGAATTGTTTTACGAAAATCCACAATTATAACAATGTTTTTTGAATTTGAATGAGATCAATAGAGTAATCAATAAATAGAGGAATTTAAGAATAGTAAAATTATTAGAGTTACTTGAGAGCATTTTCACTATTGTTGATAAATTGCCCATAAACAACAATTTTTCGTGGATATCACCATTGATGTTTTTTTCACAACCTCATCGTAACTCTAGCCTTTAAAAAGCTTAAAAGTTTCAACATATTTTCTTTTTTTGTTTGTCAAATTTTTAGAGGATGTTAAGAGTAAGCACAAGCTTGTCAAGTGAATTTGTTGATGTCAAGCATCACATGGAGCTTCATGGAGGCATGGAATAACATCATTAGTAATTGTAGAGAGGGAATCTGATACATTAACAAAAGCAAGGAAAAGTGAAGGAAGGGAAAAACTTTGAATGAGAACAAATGTTGGCCCTTTCAACACAATAGAAACAATTGAGTAGCACAAAGATGATGTTTTCAATGAATTGCATGGAAACAAGCAACTTGATACATGTGTGGAAAATATTTTCAAAATGTGTGAAAACAAGTGCAAAATGTAAATGAGTGAAAACTCATGTTTTTACTTAAGATGACTAAATAGCAACAACATTGTTGCCTTTCATAGCCCACAAATGATCTATCAAGTTATTCTTCAATTTAAAATGGGTCCTTAGATCTTGTAATTGATTGTTCCTTTTGCATATTGCTCAAATGTTTAACTCACACCTCATGTGAAATGGTTTAGTAATCAAAACAAACTTGTAGGTTTAAATCAAGTTTAGCTTCTATTTCCATGTTGTCCTAAATTACACATGCATACATGATATTTGCCACTTCTTGTCTATTCCAAAGCCTAGTGAAATTCAAAAATGATTGTCCAATGAGATTATAGGACTCTAAAACATCATTCAATTTTCTTTCCACAAGCTTCTTGTTGTTTTGCAAAATGGCTCTTCTTTCTTTGAGGTTCATGAATGGTTGTGACAAATATGTTCCATATGGGTTAAATGCCATCCACCAACAAATAATATCCAAGCTATATTCAACACCATTCACCTAGGCTTTTGTTCAAAACATTTAGGTAAGTGTTACCACTTGGCAATCCAAAAAACCAATGCCAAATCCATAGACTTTTGTCAACAATGGTTTCAAGAATTATGGAATTCTTTTTAATCTTTCCAAGTTGTAAAACATTTTTCACACTTGTAATGCATACAATCTAAAGAATCAAACATGCTAGGAAACCCCTTGCCAACAACATTGATCACAAATTGATGACAAAAATAACCTTTGTTGTTCTTTGAAGTATTGGTCTTTGGAGACCTCACAAATTGCATGCAAAAATTTCTTCAACAATGGCATGGAAGTGATTTTTCAAGGAGCAAAGCACTTTGTGTTATTCAAAGATGATCATAATAACTATAGAGTCTTACAATGCATAAAAAAAATTTGAAGTTTTTTAGGTTTTCAAACAACTAGTTATTGACTCTAAGAAAGAGAGGCACTGAAGTCAAAGGATTGAGAAGTGACAGAGGAGGTGAATTCATGGGTGGAAAGCTTAAAAAGTTTGTGCAAGAAAGAGGAATTAAATAAAAATTATCTACACCTTACACACTAGCACAAAAATGGTGTGGTAGAAAGAGATAATCGAACATTCGTGGCGAAGTTTAGGTGTATGCTTCAGGCTAAAGGCCTTAGTCCTAAGTTTTGAGCAGAAGTTGTGGATACCACCACCAACATTGTAAACAGAACATGCAAGAGTGTCTTGAGCGGTAACATTCCATTAGAGCATGGTTAGGGGAAAAACCTGATATCGGTCATATGAGAGTTTTTGGGAGCATAGCATATGTTCAGTGCTAGCTAGTTGGTATTTTTTTTTTGGGAATTACTCTTCTTGTACTAAATTACTTGGCCAAGCTTCATAATTAGGCTGGCTGGTTTTCTGTTTTTTTTTGGTTGTTGCAGAATGATTCTCTTCTTCACAGTTGCACTGGAATAAACAATGATCATGTTACTGTATTGATGTATGCTTTACATGATCTTACATGTGATGTGTGCATTCTGTTTTGCTCTATATTTCCAATACTTTGCACACGAAACTAGCCACTGGATTTAAGATACCATGCTGCAAAGCAAGTGAGCGGTGGAGATGGTCTAAGATGGGCCATGAAAGGACCATGAACCTCTTTTGTTTGGGAAGGTCGGGAAATGCAACACCAGGTTCTCAATTATCTATTTTTTTTGTGACTAAAATAGAGTCATGATTAGGAAGCCAGAGTTTTTAGCCCATAATTAGGGTGTATTTGGTTTCAGATGGAGCTGCATAGTGTCCTTCCTGAACACTGGAGAATGATCTTACAACTTTAATACACGCTTGAATTAAAAGATATTGGCTTTTGATCCACACGAGTAGAATCAAGTGTAAAATCAAGTGATTTGCTGAAAGGGACGGTGGTGTCATGAAAAGCTGGAACTTATGGTAGACAAAAACCAACATACTGTAACCGAGTGTCTGGAGTACAAAATTAACAGTTCTCAATCTCAATGATGGAGCAGATCTGCAAAGAAAGCCTAGATGACAAGATTGCACTTGAGCTCAATTCTGGTGGGACATTGGTGAATTAAGTTGTTTGAACATCCGTATGGACTCCAACTCCCAGAAATTGGGTTGCAATAAGTCTCTTCTCTGTGGTTCCTTTCCTCCTTTTTCTTTTCTAATATGGACTTTTGCTGGGGGGGGGAGAGGGGCTAGCAAAATAAAGATGAATAAATGCACCCAACCCAGTAAACCAAAGCTTTATTCTGAGAAAAAATGATGGAAAGAAAAACATCTAGTGAGTGACCAAGGTTGATGTTGATCATTAAAAGTGGCTTGTCAATAGTGTGTCCCCTCTCCAGTCCATACAACTGGGAGAAGCACCTCAAGTTTTTTTTCCTAGTATTGGAATGCTACATGAAAGCTTATATACTCATGTGTTTAATCATACCCAGAAGTAGTTGAATTGGGGGAAATGCTACATGAAAGCTCATATACTCATGTGTTTAGTCACACCCAGAAGTAGTTGAATTGGGGGAATGCTACATGAAAGCTCATATACTCATGTTTTTAATCATACCCAGAGGTAGTTGAATTGGGGAAACACTACACGAAAGCTCATATACTCATGTTTTTAATCATACCCAGAAGTAGTTGAATTGGAAAAACACTACACGAAAGCTCATATACTCATGGTTTTAATCATACCCACAAGTAGTTGAATTGGGGAAACACTACACGAAAGCTCATATACTCATGTGTTTAATCATACCCAGAAGTAGTTGAATTGGGGGAGTGCTGTTCGGAGCTAGGTAGTACAAGAAAGACTAATACTTGAGAGCATTGGGATGATATTCCAGTGAATTCTTTGAATTGCTGATTGGTGCAGAAGGATTTGGGCTCCAGAATGCATTTGAATGATGGCAGTTATAGTCAAGCAAAAATGGTTGGGGATGAAAATCTTACAATGATCATGCATGGTAAAGTGGATAATGTGGACAGTAAAAGGTGGATTTTGAGGCTCATTTCTTTAAGGTAGGCCTGAAGGAATTCATAGCAGACCATATGGCAGTTGAAAGTTCTGAGTCAATAATTTATTGTAGTTTTATCATTGTTCATGACCTTTTTTTTCCTGCAAAATTGTTAATGGAGGGGGGGAGGGAGTGAGGGAGGGAGGGGAACTTTGGTTGGCTTGGCCCCCAAAATTACTGGCCTTTCTTAGTTGGAAAAGGTTTCCAACAAAATAGTGTGAGGTCTCTAATGGTGTGGCATGTGGGGTTACACCAGTGTTGGGTGGTTCTTAGAGTGAGGGACATATACCCATCTTACCCCCTTACTCATAAACCCTAAACCATAAACCCACTTACTCACAGGTTCCCAAAAATTCAAATAACCCGGGTTTAGTACATAATTGTGATTCTCCACAAAAATTGAAAAAGTCAAAGAACCAGCCAGAGAGCCATCAAAATGAGGCACCATGACATTCTGGATTGTTTAGGGTTTCCTAGTGTAAACCCAAATGGTGGTCATTCCGGACATGTTTTATGGTCCCATTTAGGTTTACACTAGGAAAAAAAAAGGCCCTTGGTCCATGGCCCATGGGCTTTTGTCATGGTCTCATTAAAAAAAGTGAGGTTATACAAAGTGCCATGTGTTCTCTTCTATGGTCCCATTCAGGTGTAGCCTACACTAAGAACAAAGGCCTTTGAAGTTTGGGCCATGGCCATGGCCCAAGCATTCAAGTGTAAACCACCTCTCTAATAAGGTATAGAGTATATATAGACTCTAAAAACATTGGATGTCTTTCCTTATGTGAGTGCATGATGAATGGGGAGGGAAACAATAGAAACTTAGCCTTAAAAAAACACAAGCCTACCAACAAACGAGAAAATTGATGATGATGATGGTGGTGAAAATAAGAACAGGAACAGGACAAGATCCTTTAATGCAAGCAAAAAGTTGTTTTGATGATGATGGTGGTGGTGGTAAAGACTAGGACCTGGTTCCTGGTGGCAGAGCTGTGGCAGAGCTCTCTCTTTACTGCAACAAATGCAAAAACAAAGCAGAGTACTTAAAACACTTGCACACAGGGGTGGGGAACCTTTGCAGGTTTTGTAACTATATGCAGCAGTTCTTGTTGTTGACCTACTGCCATCTGTTTCACTCGTGCCCCCAAGCTACATTTGCCGCTTCTTTTTTATTTTTGGTTTATTGTCGTTGTTTTTTTGGTTTTGGGTGTTTCAGATTTTCTGCTCTGGTGCTATGTTCTCTCTTCATCTCTTATCAAGCTTTCTGGGTTTTAGTTCTTCCACGCCCTAGTGTTGGTATATCCATTTCTGGGTGACTGCTTGCTCTGTGTAAGCTGTGAGCTTGTGCAGAGTCAGTCTGTCGAGGATTCAAGGTTCTGCTGTTCTGTTTCTAATGGGTCTATTTCACCTCTCTCTCTCTCTCTCTACACACACACACACACACACACACACAGAGGGTTGGGCGTCTCTCTTGCTTTTGCTTACTTTTCAATTCTGAAAAACTTTCATCCTGTTTGCCAGTGTTTTGAGCATTAAGCCGTGGTCGACGATGTGGATAAGCTTTTTTTGGGTAGTCTTTGTTTCAAGTTTTGATTATTATCATCTCCTCATGTGCCTGACAAATTTATTTCTTCGAAGCCGATTGTGAGGGACTTGGGAACAAGCTGTGCACCCAGTTTATGTCCCGTTTCTTTTTCAATCAACCATGCCGTGCAGTGAGAGTAGCTTTGCGTTTGCCAAAATGATGTTTAGTCACCATTTCAAGTCTTAAGCACATAGCATTGGCGTGTTCATGCTGGTCTAGTCTCTCAGGACGAAACATGGAATATTATTGCACATTCTTCTTGGCCCCAGCATCATCTTTTACGAAGTGGGTCGATGTCATTTATCATGATACTCTAGATGGACGTAGCCAGGAAGTGGCCATTTGTTCTAGAGCATGATGAGCAGCATTATCTGATGTACAAATCCCTGGACTAATGATCAGCAACAATGCTAGCAGCTAGTTGATGTGTTGTTATGTTTCTTAGTGCAATAAAAAACACCACAGAGTTTCAACAAAGCAGGTGTAAGGCTGCGAGTTCATGACAGATGACACAGAAATTGCTTTGCTGATGGTTTTCCAATAGCTGGTGGTGCTCTTGTGGTGTGACTATGAAGGAGCAGGCAAAGTGGGCTGCTGCAGTTGTGAAAAAGCAACTCCAATCATGCTGCCCATATGGCAGACTGACAGATCACAAGGAATTAGATGACCTTGAACAAGGTCTTGAGGATACGGATCCTAATGTCTTTGACCATGGCCACCTTCATCACCATGCAGCCTGCCTTCAAAACATTGTTGCCATGGTGGCAAGCAAATCAGCTGTGCGCCCCATGCTCAAGATCATCCAAGGTAAGCCCATCACCAGTAAACCAAAAGTGGTGCAATCTGCCACCTGCAAGCTCTATACTTTCAGCCCTTGGTCCATGGTCAAGCCTTTCAAAGCACCAGAACTCCAAATCTCTAGCCCCTTACAAGCCCAATTCTGCAGGCCTGCACAAGCTCTGGAGCTCCAAACCCCTCAATCTTCACCCACCCAGGCCATCAGATTGGAGTCCAGCACATTAGTTGATAGTGCAACTACTTTATCGATTGATTTCTCCCCAAGGTCAAATTATAGTTCACAGGTCCATGCCCAGTCTGATTCTGGATTCGGATCACCAACTCAAGTGCAGCAACATCCAAGTGCCAGGCATGTTTATGTGCCACACAGTCCTCTTCTTCATCCAAGTCTTGAGATTGTGTCAAGTGAAGGACTTGAGTCATCTGGTGTCACCTTTCCATTGTCATACTGCAGCCAGGAATTGGAATCCAAGGTTTCAAGACATGTTTCAGTGGGGTATGAACTTCCTGGTATCAGTGCTGCAGTTCCCGTCCCTGTTTCATCACCCAGCACCATTGATCATGGTTCCAAGTTTAGCCATCAGAAGATTGCAGGAGCGACATCAGTACAGCTACATGTTCCAGGATCAACATCTCTAGCTGTCTCCCCAGGTAGGGCTGGTTTGCAAAATGTGATCCATCACTCTAGTAAGGGTCCCATTCTGCTGATGAAAAGGTTAGTGCAAGATAGTGTGCCAGGCCAGTTCGCTAAACAAGGTTCTCAAGACTCCAGAGGATTGAAAGTTCTGAAATGGTCTTGTGCTATCAAGCTTGGAAATAAGAAACCAGTAAGAACTGTATTTACTCACTCAAGTTCTGAAGTTGGTCCTGTACAATTACTGCACTCTCACAAGCCAGAAACTGTTGCTGTCTCAGGACCAGTTTCCAATGGGTCACCACTCACTGATTGTCAGCTGTGTCCAGAAACTGTGGCTAAAATTCCAGCTCAAAGTCTCCATGCAGAAGATCTGAAGATTCAAGCAGCTGTGAAGATCCAGACTACCATCGGAGTCTGCCAATCTGGCTGCAACAATAGCAAACACAATGTAGCTGGCACTCCTGAATCATCACGTTGTGATGATGATCCTGTGAGAATCTTAAGCCAGGAGCTTGAGGAAGTTCACTCCATTACTACCCGCATGTCCAGAACTGAGGCTCAACCACGTGTGAAGAAGCTTCAGCAGCAGCAACAGCCTGCTTCTCCTGCAGTGGCAGCTTTAGCTGCTCATAAAGTATGGAATGCAAGTATCCACACAGCAGAAGATTGTAAATTAATCCTTCAAAGGAAGCAAGAAGCTGCTATGAAGAGAGAGAGAGCTTTACAGTATGCCCTCTCTCACCAACGTTGGAAGAAGAGCTCAAAGTTCCAGGTCCCCCAGTGCTCACCTGATGATGCAGGAATTCTTGACAAACCAAGATGGATTTGGAGCTGGCTTGAGCGTGCGGCACGAATGGGAGCTCATGGATCACAGAACTGTGTCTTTGATAATGATTCAAACTCTAGGGATCCACAATCTGAGAGCTTGTCAGTAAAGAGCACTGTTGGTGTGTGCACTGCAGAGCCTGGAAGCTGCAGCAAAAGCAAGTATAATCTGCAAGAGCAGATTCAAGTGGGTTGGTCCACTCCAGATCAATGGCCACTCTCCCTGCGGCAACAACATGCTGCAGGTCTGCTTGTTGCTCATGCAGCCACTCCACAAGAAGGCACCCAAGGCAAGCTCTCTTGTCTGTTGAAGTCTAAACCTGCAGGAGCTGCAGATCCTCCAGTGAGCACTGCAATCCTGACTGCTGGCACAAGACTCATCCGGGAAGACATTATCCATTACCGCCATTGTCTGACCAACAAGACAGATACAGTGGAGGAGCCTGACCTGTTGCAGAAAGGATTTAGCTCCACATCAACAGAAGACAATTATGATGATGACGACAATGAGGATCAGGATCAGAGCTGTGTGTCACCACAGAGTAATCGTGTCACCTCCAGAACTGGACATGCTGTTGCAAGGAAGCTCAAGTTTGGGGCTAGCTCATTGCAACAGAATTTACATGAAAGTGTGGGTAGCTGTGTACTTGGAGATGAAGCACCTTTAAAAACCTCTGTGAAATGCAGACAAACATCACACTTTTCAGGGGATGAGAGAGTGCAGTTCCAGTATGGTTCTGGACTGACAGATTGTATGAGCAACCACAAAATGGTTGCATTTGCAAACTCCACAGATGAATCTGAAATCAAGCAAGTCCAGCATGGGCACCTTGATGTGCAAAGCTCTTGTGCTGTCTTAGAGGATGGTGATGGCTCTGTAGCTACAACTGCTGCTTTCATTCAGAGACCTTTCTGGCGAGTTTGATCACGATTCCAATTTCTGTGAGAAATTATGCAAGAGTTCAAATCAGATGCAGAGAATTTTTCCTCAAAGTAGTCAAACATCATTCTGTTTGTGGGTATTATTTTAAGGAACTTTTGTGAGCTGAAATGTAGTTCTTCTTTTTGTAGTGTCATTTGAGTGTAGAGTAGGATTGATGACTATTGCAGGAGTCGGTGATGTTGGATCTTTAGAACCGACAGCAGTTCATGGCAAGAATTTGAGCAGCACTTCAGTTTTGTACTTCACATTGTAAAATTTTCAAAGGAAATAGATGAAGTTGGATGCTTGTAGAAAGTTTGAGACATAGTCAAATCAATGGTGATGTTTTACTGGTGTATGTCTTGACAGAGTGTAACAGGTACACAAGTGTGCAACCAATGCTTGTGAGAAGGTGCTTTTGTCACAATCCAGATGGCCTACATACTTACAGACATTGGGTAGCAGGCTAGTTATAATCCAGAGTAAGCACATCCACCTCGGCATATATACTGCCATAGAAAGCACATGTAACCACACCTACCTAGTTAATGAAAGTTTGCATTTGCTACTCATGTTGCAGCTGCACTCTCTCATCAACCCAACAAGGGTGCAAACTTTGCCTTGACATATTGCACACTCTACTTCTTCACTAAAACTTAGAAGTACACAAATAAATTCAACACTGTAAAATGAAACATACACGCATCCAGGTTGTGGTAGGTAGGGACATAACCCTTGAAGAAATCATACTAAATAGGTACACCCACAGGCCACACCTTGTCCATTCTAAATGTACAAACTACATGCATAAACACATTGAGACACACTTCATGTAAAGCTCTCCCAGAAATTTTTCGATTGTGTTTGGAAGGTACCTTGAATCCATGAATATCACTCTTAGAAAAAAAGGACGGATGTTACACCTATTCTTTAAGAGGGGGAGGGAAATCATGGCTACTTGTAGGTATAAGATCCCTCCCGGTCTCAAGGAGTAGATGTACCAAGTTAGAACTCTCCCCACCCTATGCCTCATCATCTATGTATGTTTAGGTTCATGATAAACTTGGCCTTGTGCTTTACGATGGGTTGAGCCCATGTGAAGGACATTCCCACAATGCAAGGCTGCATTCACTTGTTGCCTTGTCACAGGCTCCTTATTTTTTAAATGTTCTCACCCTAAGGCTTTGCCCTACATAAACAAATCCATTGAGTGTCCACATGTTCAAAATTTGAATGTGTAGGGTAAGAATTCATGCAAAGGGTTTCACATGTTCAAGGTTTGGTCAAAAACTAGTGTAAGTAGGCCAAAGACTAAACACCATAGAGTTATCTGTAAAGTAACCCTGTCTTCACCCTGTCTTTGGGCCTCCTTTCACCCCCTATCCCCTCTTTCAGTGGTATCCGCAAAGTAAAGACATTTTATTAAATTTCAGTATGAAATGCTGCAACTCAGTACGAAATGCTCAGCATTTAATGCACAAGGTTCGAGACTAATTATAGTAGTTGTACAGGTAAGAGCAGTGAAAACATATGCAGCAGCAGTGAAGGCGCTCGGGAAAAAGGAAAGACAGGATGAAACTCAGTTTACTACCAAAATTGATGGTTTTCTGAGTTTCA
>Ga0116227_10002225_pt1 | contig 44247 bp, 49 predicted proteins | sample S1TSphgellanicum_FD_89693 | JGI IMG/M metagenome (GOLD analysis project Ga0116227, IMG submission 89693) | Host-associated microbial communities from peat moss isolated from Minnesota, USA - S1T2_Fb - Sphagnum magellanicum MG | ecosystem: Host-associated > Plants > Peat moss > Unclassified...
GCCCCGGCGAAGAAAAGAAAATTTGCCCCGTGTTGTTGGGGGGGGGGGGGGCGGGGGCCCAGGGTGGGGCCCCCCCCCCCCCCGCCCCCAACAAAAATAAAAAATTGTTCGGGCTGGCCGTGTGTTTGTGGGAACAAAAAGAAAAAGAAAGAAGGATGTGAATAAAAATAGAGAAAAAGAAGAGAGTTATTTTGCTGGACTTTTGTTTTTTTGTGGGCAGGCCAATACTTTTTTATGGGAAAAAAAAATAAAAAATTATTGGGCTTGGTTCTTTAGTGAAGGCCAGGAATTTATGGGGAAAAAAAGAGAAAGAAAAAGAAAAAGAAGAAGAAATGGAGAGGAAAACAAAAAAGGAAAAAAAAATGTTGGGTTGGGCAGGCCAGGTCTTTAAGGAGAAAAACAAAAAAAGTGATTTTGTTGACTTACTTAGTGTGTTATTGGGAATGGGGCAGGCAGATTTACCCATGTGTCAGTACGGATCAAGGAACTGGGTTTTCCTTGACTTTGGTAAATTTGTAGACCTAGGTGAGCAGACCAGAAGTAACTTTAAAGTAACTAATTAACGAGGTCCTGAGTCGTCGTCTTGGGGCGGGGGTCACAGGTTCCACATGACAGCCTACCTACCTACTTACCTGCTCGAGATCCTAAAAATCGAGGTCTCGAATTCGCTTCGGGACTTCAAAGGGTAGTTGTTGTTGTTGTTGTTGTTGTTCCTGTTGTTTGCCTGTGTCACCCTTTTCCAGCCGGTCAAGTACCTCGGCAACTGGCTGTAGCCGGTGCGGCCGGCGTAGTTCTGGTTTCTCCCTTTCTCCTCTCTTGTGCTGCTGCGGAGGAGGAGTCTTTCGTCTCGTGCTTTTGCTTTCTCCAGATCGCTTCGGGTTTGTTCCTCAATTCTTGGCTTGGCTCTCCCGAAATGTTGGCGCTGAGAATCCGCTTTCGTTCTCCTCCTTTCTGGCAATCCAACGAGCCATCGATGAAGCTCTGGTTCGCCGATTTGTGTGTGTAAGAGTGGAAATTGGAGTCCCGGGGTGGGGGGATGGGAGCGGGCGGGCCGGGAAGGGAGGGGAGAAGAGAAGACTTGTCGTTTTCTGGTTTGGCCAGGGAATATTTCTGTGTGGGAGGAAGAATGTGGCGCAAAACGCGTTTCAGTTTGGCTGTGTGAGTCAAGAAGAATTCTTCTGTGTTGAGAGAGTTGTGTTGTTTTTTTCCCCCACAGAGTTTTGCACCTCCGGAGTCGTCTTTTGGACATCCGTGGAGATTTCGGAGACGGTTAGAAACGAGGAGGAGGTGGAGAAGCTGTGCACACAGCAGATATACTATTGCCTGCAATAGCAACAACAGCAGCTGGAGGCTGGATCAATAGTGGTGAGCAAACAGATTTCAGTTCTAGTTCAAGCTTTCATCGCCAAGTTTGTATCCGATGTGTTTGTTTTGGCAAGGACGGAGTGCACTACTGTCTCTTGGTCTTGTAGTAGTAATGATACAAAGACGATGATCCGTAGGAGGGAGAAGTCCTCCTGCTCAGGGCGAAGGAAGGAAGGAAGATAGATAGATAGATACACACATGGAGTACCAAATTGCGCGAGGAGAGCTTTGTTACATCGGAACTTGTGCGTGAAGAAGCTTTGGAGATCGTCATGTATTCATCTTTGAGGAGGTTTTTTCTGTTTTTCTCTTCGTGTCAGATTGTATTCTTCCCTGTGGAAATCCATCGTTGTTGTAAGTAAGGAAGGTCATTGATCTCGTAGGAGTTTTGAGCTTCTGGTTCAAGCTTGATATTCGGAATCTCCCTCTGTCTCTCATTCTGTCTGTCTGTTTCTCTTCCTCTCTCTAGGAAGAGCTTCTCTCTCGGTTGCAAGTCTTTGCTACATGAAGAAGAACCAGAAGAAGTATTGTCCATGTGAAGGAGGACACTTTCTGGTTAGTTGGTTAGGTTTTGCCTGCCAATGCAACCACAACGATGGTTTTCCAAGGAAGCATGTGTGTGAGTGAGTGACATGGCAGGCAGTGCTCTCTCTGTCTGGGAGAAAGCATCTTATTGCTTCTTCTCTTTGTTTTGTGGGGAGGGGTAATTTCTGTATCTGTAGTCGTGTCGAGCTTGTTGAGATCTCAAATGTCTCTTGCTTATTATTATGTGACTAATAAGTCTTTTTTTTTTCGCACAAAATTTTGCCCTGGTGGTAAGATGATGATAATGATGATGTCAGATGCTGCTGCTGCTGCGCTTTTTTTTCTGCAGAATATTTGTTTTCCCCAGTAGAGTCAGAATTTTTTTTGGGAGAGAGCTTCTGTTTGAAGAAAGTTTGTTGAGAAACACAAAAGAGTTATAGTATGTGTTTTTAAGAGTTGTAGGTAGTACGTCAGAACTTTGATCCTGTTTGTTACCCTCACTCCCGGAAGGTTTTTGCAGTGATCCTGAGAACTACCAATAGAGAGGTTTTACTGTCTGGGATGCAACCAATTAACGGATTGAACACTTTCTGTCTGTGATTCGAGCTGGCCCCCAGGTGCAACCCATTAGATCAATGAGCAAGCTATGAAGTCACCATGGACATCCATGCTGTTGGATTGTCATGAACATGCCAGTCTTGGAATAATGTTTTTTTTTTTTTTCACTGTTGTGGTGCTGCTTCATGTTATTTCACAAATGTGCAGGCCTCTTTTGTATGGGCCTCTTTGGTCCTTTGTTCTCTGATTGGATTGAGAAGCTGGTTAAGCACCCTGGAAACAACAAAAGAACCACTGATTGGGGTTTAGTACTGAGATTTCAAAGGAGTAATATGCAGTTATGTGTCTTCTTCAATGGTTCCAGAACCACAGCCATTGCTGCAAGACTGAGTTGGAAGAACCTATGATTGGGTTTTATTCCAACCTTTAGGAATTCTTTGATTTTCCTTCACCTTCTTCAAGGAAATGAAGCAGATTATGTGTTTGTCTACTGGAGATCTCTGAGAGGCTGTAAATTTGACTATTTCTGTAATTTTTGGAAACTTCATAACTGCCAAGTTTACTGAATGTTGCTTTTGTGTTGTTCTGTTCCTGTACAGAAGAATCCCCCAAAATGGGGAACAATATCTGAAGATAATTTTTTGTTCTGGCTGTGGGCTGTACATCTGGTGGTCAACATTTGAAGTCCCTATGGAACAACAATCCTGAGAACTCGACATTGAATTTTGGAACACGGTTTTTGCATTCAAGAGATCATTTATGACAACAATTGTGTATAATTCCTTTCAAAGAATGTCAAGTTGGATGCAAGGGTAGTAGTGTGAGGGGAAGATGGAAGCTCGAGGACGCAGATTCAGTGGTGGGTTTCCTGGATATGAAGGGCCTGCACTACCCCGGGCGATGCGCTCTTCTCGGGTATTGCTTGCTTCTTTCAATGGGTTCCCTTTCTGCTTCCATGGGTCTTTACTGGTTGTCTCCATCTGAAGCTGTTGCATAATATGCAGCATTTGTTCTTCTGTAGACACTTTCTTTTGTTTTGAGTCTGATTTTACCTGCTCTTCACACTCTTCATTGATTTCCTGTAAGTGAGGCAGGATGCATTTATTTGCTCATTCTATGTCATTTCTGTAACTGTGCAAGGCTCTTCATTTTCCCCTTTGCTTCTGATTGATATATGGATTTCAAGCTTTGGATATGAACAAACATGTTGATGTTCAGGTTGTGCATTGATGTGTGTGCAGGGCCGAGGAGAAGCTGCACGGCGCCAGTCAGCAGTGGTTGCCCGCACAGGGTTTTTTGAGCTGTTGGCTACTGTGGCAGGCCGGATTCTACAGGACACTGGCATTAATTCAGGACAGTGCAACAAGGCCAATAATGTCAATGAACAGGAGTCATTGAAGGAGAATTTACCATCAGAGATAGACTCACAAGTATCAAGTGTTGGGAGTGTGACAAATCATGTTGTTTTAGGTAAAAGGCAGTCAGCAAGTGTTGCCTTCCATCTGGTTGCACCGTCACAATTGGGCATGAATGAAGAAGAGGTCCAGCTGAGAGTTGCAGGAGAGGGTAAAACTGAGGTTGTAGCTGGACAGACCCAGAATTGCTTTCAAAGCTCTGAAGCTGCCGTGTGGAGTCCGTCACAGGAGGAGCAGAGTAACGTTGTTGTAAAGGAGGTTACACCAGTGGATGAAGACAGTGCTGCTGCACCTGTAAATATAACTTCTTCACCACCTGCAGATCAGGTAGTATATCATTGCTCTCTGCACTTTCAAGTTCTCCTCATTTTACTGCTGGAGAAAAACCTGGCTGACAGTGGTAGAATGCCTCACAGTGCAATGTGACCATCACCATTGGGCATGCAAGGTTGTGCTGCACCAATGCATATAATAGATGCATATGTAGGTAGTCAACTCATGTAGATCAGGGAGAGATATGTAGGGCTTATGTGCATGCATGTGTATTCAGGAGAGTTTTGATCTGAGATCTGGGCACCATTTCCTTATTGGGGATTCTTCTGTCAAACCCTTTCTTCTGCAGGAATATTTGCCACCTCCTTGTGACAGTGACTTGTCAACTGCAAAGTTTGACCCATCTCCAGGCTCGCCTTCCATTGAAATCAAAGAGATAACATCCATTTCAGAGCTGCAAGGCATCTGTACAGAAATGAAACAGTTTCCTGATGATGAAATGCAAGGGCATTTTGAGATGATTGAGATGATGGTGTCAGAGCAGATAATGGAAGGTGAGAAGCAGGCTACCCTTGGATTTGCAGCAGGGGACATCGCATCAAGTAGTATGGAGTTCAAGCAGCTGCCAACCATGGTACAAGAGAAGCCAACAACAGAAACGAATGTCATATCAGTTGAGAAAGGTGGTAAAGAAAGTAGAGGATACTTGGAAGCAATGGGTGAGGTCATGGTACAAGTGCTTGAGGCACCCATTGCAGTCATGACTGAAGCAGATAGCTTAATACCAGAGTTTCAAATGCATTGTCAATCCTCAGAGAGTGGTGATGTCATGAAACTCACTAGCCCTATGGATCTGGGGGAGGATAAAGATGATGAGAATGCAAGCATGGAGGACAAGGGCATTGTAGTTGATGAAAAAATTCCACCTTCCGTGGCAACATCAGGGTGCTCAAAAGTTGCACCTCCAGCAGGGCTTGCAGAGGGTCAGGGCATGACCAGACCTGTGTTAAAACGGGTGATCTGTAAAAAGGATGGTAAGATGTCCAGGATGGAAAAGGTGTGTTCCTCCCAATGCCTTGTCCCAGAGACAAATCTTAAGGACCCATATAGGAAAGGATTGGAATCACAAAAGAATGCTGAAGTGGTTAAGTGTATTCGCACTGTTGAAACAAGGAGGAGAAAGCGTCACCACACAGACATGGAGTCAATGGATTCAGGTTCCAGTGAAGGTGAGTACTTTTACCTGAGAACAGTGAGCCTTGAGAATCTCTCAGAGAATTTTTCTGCATGATTTCACTCTGATTGGAACTACCCTCTCAAGCTACGGATGATTTAGCTTTCTCTCCTGCAGTAAGAAAGTTTAGAGGACCTGTTGTATTCAGCCTCATTTGTTGAGGTTTGCTTGCAGAAGCTGGGTTTGAGAAGGAGAGACTTTCTTCTGGTGGAAGAATAGCTCCAGGCCTTACACGACAGCAAAGAACAAGAGGGTCGTCATCTAAAAGAAAGAACAATGTGGTTGATGGAAGCTGCAACTCCACAGAGTTGCACTTGAATACTGTTGACCTCATGGAGATGGGATATGAGTATGTCGATGGTGAACCCCCTGCAGCTGCAGCCAAGCTCCGCAGTGGTACACAAAATATGCTGCTTCTTTTCACTTGTTTGGCATACACCTTCTTCTGTAGTTGAGAGAGTTTGGCTGTTTTACTTCATCTTATAAGACCTGACAACTGATAAGTTGTCATCAGTTGCTTAGAGAAGCTGAACATTTCAATTATTGTCAATGATTGCAGCAAAAGCTGCTAGTGTAGCCTCTTCTCCAACAGGAAAGGGATCTTCAAAACTCACCTCCAAGAAGTCATTGGAACCACATGGTAAGCATAATTGGTTTTGTTCCAGGCTAGTGGAGATTTTGAGGCTTAAATTCTTGTTGCATCTCATATCTAGATTTGAAGGGCAGAGAGTGTCATATTTGAATTAGCACATTTTGGTGATTGTGGTTTTTTGCCTTGACCAGTGATCATCGTAGGAGGGTGATCTCTAGTTGCAAGAGGTTCCTGATGTTTTATTGATTGGCACCCACTTCCTTGGCTTTTTTCAAATTGGGTTTTTGACATAGTAGGGCATTTGAGTGTCTGTCTCATCACTAAACAAAGTCAAAATGGGTGTTCCATTTGTTCACCTGCCACAGTTAAACTCAGCATCAAGTCATTCACTGTTCCAGAGCTGTTTGTGGACCTACCAGAATCAGCAAGCATTCTTAATCTCAAGGTAGCTTTCCCAATTTCCTGTATATCATCATGACCCTGAAGGCTGAGTCAACATGTTCTTGTAGCAACCATTTCACTGTAGGTTTTTCTGCAGAAATGTCAAATGGGTCTGATTAGATGAGACTTAAGTGACTAGTATCCTGGAGTGCAAGCTTTCATGGGATTTGATGCTTTTGTCATGCTGAATCTCCAACAGACTCAGTAACGTATGATGGTTCCTTTTTGGAATGTATAGAGAGCAGTGATGGAAGCAGCAATGAATCTGCTTGGAGGGGGCCTGCGAGTGCGAGTACTGCTGCAAGGCAAGAAGGTGCCTGATGAGGGGGCCACGCTGTTGCAGATGGGCATCTCCCGTAGTGCAAAGCCAGAGTCACTTGGTTTCATGCTGGAGCCAAGTCCTGTCCCCACATCCACGTCAGCCACTGCAGCAGAAGATCCTCTTCTTGTGCTCTCACATGCTAACAATCCACCATTGCCACGGTATGCAATAGAATGCAGTTGCTGTGTCGTCTGCTTCAATTTTGTTATATCTTGATGAATGGATTGAGTCCAAAATGGTTGAATGTTTCACTGGTAACATCATGCTCCACCAAATTGGTACTTATGTCTCTCAGTCTTTGCGGTTTGCAGGTATCCTGTATTTGGTGTACAGGGACTTTCTGGCAGTGTGGAGAGAGGTGGACGGTGCTGTGGAAAGGGACGGTCCACTAGGGCTAGTGGTATGGTAGTGGATGCTGATCCAACAACCTTTGTGGCGGCACCACCTATGCCTGCAGATCATCAACAGGGGTACATTGATGGGAAGCAAACATCAGGTCTCAAATTTCCAATGACACCCGATGAGACGTTGAAGGGGTGCAATGGCATGAAGACCAAGTTGACTCACCTGAATGAGCGGATGGCAGTCTCTCCTCACTCCACACGGGTTGCTGCTGCAGGAGCATTAGCAGCAATTCGTGCACAGGCAGATGCCAACCGCAGGGCCAAGAATGAGCTTGATCCTCCCTCTACTGTGACAACTAACATGTCACAGGATTCCCTTGAGGGTGAGTCAGGAGCCATCATTCTGCATCCAGGTGTGGGTACAGGGGAGAATATGCCAGGAATGGCCCTGGTGCCTGTGAGGCAGAAGACAGGGGCTCTCGATGTTGGCAAACGCCGCATGCGCTGCCCTTTCAGTGTAGCTGAGGTGGAAGCTCTGGTTCATGCTGTCGAGAAGCTTGGCACTGGCAGGTAGTACACTCTGGAACTTCTTCTTCTATCCATTCACATCTGTTTATCAGGCCCATGTATTGGAGTCTGCAGTTCTGTCCTTTTTAACAAGTTGATCAGGAATGGCATCCAGGAAACATGATTCATTGTGCTTCTCCTTTAGGGTTTTTTTTTGACACCTGTTGTCCTGTGAGTTTAGGTGGCGTGATGTGAAGTTGAGGGCCTTTGACCATGCCAAGCATCGTACATATGTTGATCTCAAGGTTTGCTCTCTGGCCAAACCTCAATGCAGTCTCAGTTTTGAGGCAGATCGATTACAGTTTAGCATTCTTTTGAGCGGTAATTTCAACAAGCACTTTGATTTTATTCATTGACAGGACAAATGGAAAACACTGGTGCACACTGCTCGGATTGCACCCCATCAGCGCAGGGGGGAACCTGTGCCTCAAGAGCTGCTGGAGAGGGTAACTCGAGCACACAGTTACTGGAGTGCCCAGGCAGCAAAGCAACAAGCAGAGCTGGACTTCTGATTTGGGATCCTTGAAAGCACACTGCCAAAACCCACCATCTGGACTCAGCTGTAAAGTGTAACCCAGGAGTTCACCGCTTCATTTGCTTGTACCGTCTATTGATTCCTCTAGGCGTCAAATAGCTGCAGTTACTGATTATGTGTGTTCATCCTTCCTTGGAAATGACAAAAAAAGGAGTGGGCAACAGCTGGAGAACATTCTCACCAGATTGATTAAGCTCATTTTGGGGGAAGTTTGGAGCTGTACTAGGTGAAGAAGAAGCCTCCGAAGCTGTTCGTCCACCTCCCTCCTCGCTGCCCATTTCTGGCTTTCTTTCAGCCACTGCATCAGCAGTCCCAACAAAAGTCTGGATTGCTGCGAAAGACAACTGAAGACTGCTTTTTTGAGTTTCAAGCAGGGCTGTAGGAGAGAGAGAATACCCATTTCATTTTTCTGTCCATGTTGTATAGGAATCCACTCATATAGTGCAACCTAGGCAGGTGCCTGTGTGTTTATCTTCTCTCGCACAAACGTTTTACTAGATGCAAATTCGCCGACATGACATGACTGACTGCCAAACAGCACTGCCAATCCTTTAGCAAATTGGCAGCTCACTCCCACCACCCAAGGATCGGGATTTCCAGCTCTCCATTATCAAAAGCCCATCCCAAGTAAGTCCCCTTGTACAGGGTTTCAAACCCCCACCACCCCAATTATCATTTATTTCAGCAACTTTTCTTCAAAATCTGTCTTTGTCTGTGGCCGCTCCCTTTTCATTGAATGTTTGTTTGTTTGTTTGGCATGCTCACGCTTTTTGTAAAACTCTTTGAGTGCAATGGATTGCATAAGTTCTCATTTGGATCTTTTTCTGGAAAACATCAACCAAAGACTGAAAACATGGTAAAAGGAGCCCAAGGGGCATAAAGGTAATTTAGTCATTTTTCAAGGATTGTACATGACATGTGTCATTTTTAAAATTGATTTATAACGTAAAAATTTGTATTTTGAACACCTAATTTAACATTGTATATCAAATATAAATGTATTTTGACTACAAATTTATTTTATATCATATGTTTTGCACTCATGTCTTTTAATATATAAATATGAATAATTTTTGTTAAGGTCACATTTTCAAAATCCATAATTTCTAGGGTCAAAAACATGTTTGAACAAAATGTATTCAAATCGATTATAAAAACATTTTGTATCAATTCAAATCATTTTGTCATTTTAATTGTTAAAGTTAAAATGCTCTTCAATTTTTAGAAAGAATGGTGCAATTTGGGAGAAAAAAAGAATGTTGGAAAAAATAAATCTTATTCACTCTTGAGGCTTGACTCATTTGAACATGCAAAAACATTTTTGATTTGTGTCAAACTTTAAGTATATAAATTTTGCAACTAATAAAAAATATTCCAAGAAAATTATGACAATTCAAACTTTTATGCTTCCCTTGTGATATTTCAACCATACAAAAATGTGATTTTAATGAATGTGCTCTCACTTTGGTGATTCTTTTGACTGTGTTTTCCCCCTCCACCCTAAAATTCATAAATTCCATCCAGGGGTGTCCTCCTTCCAATTTCATTAATCATTATAAAAAAAGGTGATTTTTTCGACTAAAAAATTTGACCAAAAAATACCCCAATTGTCACCATGTTCAACTTGACCAACATGCCATTTTGGTGATAATAGGGGAGTAAGGGATAGGCCCTCTGCTTTATCTCCCCATGATGAGTAAGTTAAGAAAAGGCTCATGTAGGTACCCACTCCCTTCTCAGAAAACCGTACGTGATAGTCTCTTATCATATGGTTCCATCTTGAGATAGCTAACTTGTAGTTTTATTGGGCGAAAAAAAAGATGAAAGACAAATATATAGTTTATATATATAGTTTTGTTTAAATCCTCTCTTTAATTCCAGCATTTCATCTTACGGCCTCGTTAATTGTTTTTGAAAAAACCGACCTGAGGCCTTCTCTCAAGACCACGACAGTTATCCCTATCAACTTAATAGGTAGCTAACAAGTTTACATCCATCCTTGGGCGTCGAGTATAATGCTTTTCCTCGCCACCCCTGTAGTCGTCATCTGTAATTTGCACAAGTGTTTGCCTTGTGACATGTATGAGTATACTTGTGATATGCATAACAATTTGATTTTGTCTAGCCTGCTTCCAATGCTGCCTAAGCAACGCAAGGACTGACAAAACATAACTTGCTAGACTTGACTTTCGGGACATAACAACAAAACACACAAAACTAACAAATCAATTTGGACTCAACCATTTTGACTAAGTATTTTTGGTTGTTTTTTTATTAATCAACAATATTTGATGATTATTATATGTATGATTTTAAATATTACAATAACTCTGATTATATAATAATAATAATAATATATTTAACTACCTACATGGTTTAATAATTAATGTAATTATTATTATTATTATTATTCACCTAACCTATTTAGCTTAGGCCCCCTTGGCCAAGCAACCAACCCTAACCCACCTTGTTTAAATAATCTACACCATCTATTTAAGCCATCTAAAACTTAGGTAGCCAAAGTTGCAAGTGTGAAGACTTGAATTGTTCACCTTCATTTTGAAAAGTCAAGTCTTGACCATTATACTACCATTTCAAAAGATGAAATATTTTATCAACATATTGTAATGAAATTCATTGATTTTTTGTTTTTAATGTACATATTGTAATATTAATCAATGGACTTCAATTTTTTTACAGTATTTATTTTAGTTTTAAGTTATGTCATGTACCTAAATACCTATTAGTAGGTACCATATATGCAACTAAATAACATGTAGGCACTTAGGCCTGTAGGCTATGTACATGTTGTTAGTTTAATTTTAAAATTATTAATAATTATCAATATTTTTTAAAATTATATAGTATTAATTACTAATAATGGATTATTTATTATTAAATAATAATTATTGATTATTTAATATCAATGATTAATTAAATTACTAAAAATCGATTAATTAAAATAATAACCTTAAATTATTGGGTACTAAATATAATTGTTAAATATCAATTGTACTGATCTTACATACCTACCCATGGTTTAAGGTAATATGTAGGTAGCCTATTAAGCCTTATACATACCTATTAAGTGTAATATGCATAACCTAGCATAGTTGTGAATTTAAGTTAAGTATATACTCTAGGTCAAACAAATTTATAAGTTTTTTACTAAGTGCCAAATCAAGATGGCCAATTTGATTAAGCCCTGACCATTGAATATGGTCATCTTGACAAACCTTTGACCCTTTTAATTAGATGTTTGGTTTGTCACATGGTAAAAAATATCATTTTAATCAATTGTTTCAGCCAAAAATAATTTGTGTCTTTCATGCCCCAAGCGTTTAATCAAAGTGGCCATCCCCCTTGGTCAATGTGAACATTTAAACCAAATTGGACCTTCTAAAAGACCACATTTTCTTGGAGTGATCTATTTGTCTTACTTTGTGATGATTTGCATTTGATGGAAAGAAATAACTATGATAAAAAAATGAACCACAAAAAACCCAAAATGTCATTAACATGTTATCAAACCTAATGGGAATTATAATTCCACTCTACCACCATTACCAAATTCTTGAACTCCACCTTTGCCCCATTAACGAATTCATAACAGCAAAATGACAAGACCAATAAAGAAGGAAAAGTAAACAAAACAAGTGACATATTGTGAGGAAGGATAAACCCTTAAAATAGATGAATCTATTGGTGTTCAAATTCAATCTTCTAGGTAGTAATTGCCTCATGTTTTGTAATCTCCCACCCATTTGTTAGATGCCCCATGTTGTTACATTGTTCACATGTGTTTTAGTGCCATCATTAGGGCATTAGGAAAAGCTTATAAGTGGTAATAAAAAATGATGGAACTTCCAAGCACTTGAAACCATGTGTGCATTACTCTTCCCTTCCCTTCCTTCATTGCAATGTCAATGGCTTACACCTTAAGCCCTTCATCTAATAGTCACCATCAAAGCCCTAAAGTTCCATCCAATAGTTAAAATGTAGCAACAAGCCTATGTGAATATATTTGCCTAGATTTAATGGTATTTGTTACTTGTTTTTCTCACTTTGCGACATGATGATTACACATCCAAAAGGGGTTAAAATTTTGGAATAATATTCTTATGTGCAAATAACTTCCATTGTGCATCTTTTGTCATTAAAATTGTATAATTTGCACCATATGAAACTCATAAAAGTATGTTTTCCTTGTGCCATAATCTAATGTGCAAAATATATAATCTATGTGTTTGCAAATTACATTTTTTATTTATAAGTTGAAAAAAAATGGTCTTAACAAGTCTTAAATGAACCATATGTTTGGTTTCTTGAATGATTATTTGTGCAAGAAGAAATCAATGACATAATTTTGGAAAGTATATAAAAAGTAGATTTACAAAAAAGTTGATATAAAAGTTTAACTTGTAAAAACATCTTCATGCCAAATTTGGTAGCTTCATGTGGTCCAAAAGTTTAATCCCAATAGGCATTGCTTACTTTTTAACCCTCTTATCACACAATTTTGTTTTGAAGTTTTTGAAGACTATTTTTTTGGCATATTTAACAAGCTTCGACCCCATACCTCCTATTCTTTAGCTAAGAGCTTGACCTGGTAGCCTCAATTTGACAAAATGTGATGGTGATAATCAACTCAAATGATCTTAATGTGTGGATTCATGCATATGAATAATGAATTATCTTATTCTGACATGTTATGCCCATGGATATGGAAAATTTAGTGATTGCCCATCTCCAAGATACATTACATTATGCCACTATTTGTGAAGGTGTTTATCAACCTTGGATCCATAAATTTGAGACATGGGATTATATGTACTTACAACAAACAACATTAATTACTTTGGATGTGATTACAAGATGTGTTATTATTCATGTGTGGAAGGTTCTACCTTCTAAAGTGTTGTGGTTGAAGGGTTGAAATGGTTAAATGCGGAAGCACCATGTGTGCCACGTCATCTTCCCAATGTGGATGGTCAAATTGACTTGTCTTTAGCGATGGTTCTTATTGGCCTACGATGTATGTTATGTGAACAATATTCAAGAATTACCACTATGCTTATTTGTGATTAGTGTTTTTGAAGTTGGCATATGGGATGTCTTCACCACCCTTGGAGAAAATGCCAATCAACAAATGGTTTTGTCATTGGTGCATTAAATAAACCTAGGTTCCTCAAATTGGATAGGGGAACTAGTTTTAATGTTTTTTTTCATGGCGATTCACATTTGGTTAAAACTTAAAATTTAAAGGATTACAACTAGGTGATTAACAATGGAGGTCATATTTGCACCTAGCCTACTTGTCTTTTCACTTCAAAACCAAAATGTTCATCCATGGTGAATTTCCATTCAGTAGTTCAACATTGCTATCTAACCTAAAAGAACCTTATTTCCAAATAGGGGGACAATTTAAACATACGGTACCATTCAAGGTATTTTTATGTTATGTTTCATATGGGTGATGACATTGATAATTGCAAGCATCAACATAAGAACACATGATAGTTGTTAGATGTGTTAATTTAGCTATTTAATTAAGTTTTAGTTAATTAGGAATAAATTGAATTAACTTAGTTGTTTAGTTTTTTATTTTGAACTGGTTTAAGTGTGAACAAGGTTTGAAATATCTTCTGGATAGGATATAATTCTGGTTTTTGCAATCTCAAATTATTTTTGGTGATTTGAAATTTCAACATACTTTACAATTATATGCAAGTTTTTATATGTTTTGTGCACGATGTTAATTTTTGCATTTTTGTGGTGTGAAAATGTTGGGCTTGGATTCATGTTTTCATTTAAAGTGAGCGACCATTTTGGTTTGAACATGATGTACCATTTAAAACATTTTCATGTTATGTTTTGCATGTGTGATGACAAAAACAATTGTAGATGTGAACATAAGAACACACAACAAACTGAATTGCAATAATAGGTCCTATTTTTATTGTGTAAAACTACTAGAACCCCATGACTAAGGAAAAAGTTATGGATTAATCAAAGGTTATTTAATTTCAATTTTAAAATCTCACAATTAAAAGTAATGATTTTATTTGTTAACAAAAAAATTATGATTGAAGTAAAAAGAACATGTTATTTTTAAACCAAAAAACATGTGATCTTAAAACTTCAAAATCCAAGTTCTATTTTAACACAAACACATACACATGATTTTCAAAGGTTTCATCTAAATTTATTCCTTAAATTATTTTTTCTTCTTAAAAAATCTTGGGAGAAATAAAATGGTGTTACATGCAAATGTGTATCCTTTAAATTAGGACCATTTTAGAACATTCTTCCTTGTGAGAAAATCAAAATATCTATTGATAGAAGTCAAAAAAAAAAAAAAATTGAAAAAACTCATTGTGTTTTTGTAGAAATGAAGCAAGAAAAGGATGTTGATTGTAGAAAATATTGTTATTTTGGAAAGATTTTTTCTTGTTGTCATGAACTAGGCACATTGGTAGGCTTGCATTCCCAAGTTGCCAACTCCACAAGTTTTTTGCATTAAAATTATCCCAATTCCATGGATGAGTATCCAAGAAATTTCCTTGTGAATTTTCAATGGATGATGATGCGAAGTTGGTGGTGTTAACACATAGGAATTAAAAACATTATAATTATGATGATGGTAAATTTCATCATGTTGACTATTTTAATGAAAATGAAAATGATGAAAAATTACATAAAAGCCAAACCCCAAGGTTGTCGCAACATTTCAAGCTAAGAAAATCTTTAAAAATTTGATTGGTGCAAACTAATCTAAGAATTACAATACAAGTGCCACTCAAGCCCAACTTAGCAAGTTATGAAAATCAATTGAAAATGTTCTTTGTTGCCAATGTCATTAATGTTTTTTTAAAGATATAATAAGAACCACAACAATATAATGTGTATTGAAAAGGTGGTGATGAACATGACTAATGGGTGCCACATGAATCTACTAACCATTCTTTAGTTTTAAAAACACATTTGGAGCCAATGAGAATTTAGATTTAGTTTTGTCCAACCAAATGTTCATTAAAAGTTTTGTTTCAAAAATGTTTGAGTACTTTCAAATTGCTTTTTCAATGTTACTTTTTTAAGCTTTATTTTTATTGTGGTTTGTTTTTACAATCTATCTTTCAAATTGTTATTCTTAGGGACAACACTTTGGATGTCATAATGTTAGCTATGTTATTGACCTAGAAGAATTGATGTAAATTGCAAGATAATCATATTATAAAATTGTAAATAGATAAGCTTTAAATACAAGTTTTGTGTATATTTTTATTCCCAACAATATAAAAGGATAACAATAGAAAAGAAGGGGCACCTTGAATATGAATTTTGCATTTCACTTTGGGAGGAGCGAATGGGTGTGTGTATGTGAGGGGGGGGGGATGGTAGGTTGTCTCAATTATTTTATGTTCTAGAAAGAAACAAAGTCACAACAACTAAATATAAGAGGGAACTTTGAATATGAATTTTGCATTAATTTGGGAGGAGTGGGGATGGGGTGGGAAGGGAGGGTTGTAGAGTAGGTTTTGCACCTCAATATATTCTCTTTCTTTCTTAGACAATGAGGTTTGTGACTACCTTGTAAGGTCAACGACATATCACAAAAGTTTCTCCTTGCACAATATATGTGTGTTTATTTTGGGATTCCATGGGTTTTGGTTTGGTTAAATTAAGCTTTTGGAATGCACCATGGGAAGGCCAAAATTAATGAAAATATTTGCATGTCATTAATGCCTCACAATTTGTTGATGTAAATTGAAAGCCCCAATAACATATTACATATTTCAATATTGTCATTAAATTTGTTATTGAATTTGGATGTGTAGGAAATGGTGAAATGTTTGATGATGTCAAATGACATGGTGGACATGTGTATTACTGCCATGGTTATGAATGACAAGTGTCAACTTATGTGAATATCAAGACCAACAAGTAAGACAATGAAATTTCACATTCCAAATTCCATGCATGAATGGCATTCACAACATTACAAAACTAGTTACAAATCAATATAGATGGTGTGTTTTCACCTCAATGTGTTATCCATGAATTCCATCGATGGCTCATGACATGAAGTCCTTTATGTGGAAATAATTCCTAATGTCATTTTAATGCATTTGTGTGCTTTGCATTATTTTCATTTGTGGTACAAAATACCATGCATGAATCTTTTGGTTGATTCTAGTGCATATAATTTGCACCAAATGATCATGTTGTATTGTTTATCATAGGTTGGTTATGTTGCTTTAACTTTGAATGGTAATTAGGACAAAGAAAGTTGAGTTCATTTTGCTTGAAAATCAATCAATGTTAGCGCTTGATTTTTTGGCAGTCAACCTCATCGTATAATGCCAATCAGACACTCATTCTTATAGGTTTAAACGGGCCTACTTTGCAAGATTGTAAGATGCCCCCATTCTTAGCTAATGTCGCCTTCAACGATCTTAAGGCGGTGATATTAAAATGCGCAAAAGCCCTTTTTTTTTAGTAGCTTGGCGGTTGGAGTAAATGGCTGTTAAGTGCGCCGAATATATTGATATAGTCTTTAGCTTTTTATTATGGCATTGTTTAGAGCATGTTTAAAGTAATATCTCACCTTCATTTTAAAAAAGTGTTGAGAAAGGCAGCATAGTGTAGACTATGTCTAAGTTAGGTCTTATCTGGAATGGATAAACTTTATAGTTAAAGGCAAGTCATTTATTTTTCAAGCTAAAGGTTTGTTATTGTTGGGGAGGTAAGTTCCTTCCCCTTGCTCAAATCTGTAATAAAAATCACAACATGAATATCTAAATCCTCATAGGCTTAAGTTCTTGTCTCCTCCTCATCAATTTAAGGAAGTTGAACATGCAACAACCAAAAACATTTTGAAAAAATAAATATCAAACAATGTGTCTTTTCATATGTAATTTAGTCCAAGATGTGTTTTTTATATGTAATTTAGTCCAAGATGTGTTTTTTCACATCTTAAAACATTAGGGCACACAAATGTACATGGCTTGAAACCATAGACTCTAGATAAATCCATAGAACATTACACATGGATGAATGCATGATCTCGTCTTGAACCCTGGTTTAACTAGGTTGTTAAACCCAAGAGTAAGAACTCAGGGTGTAAATTGACCATAGTTAGAGAGACGTAGGGTTACGAGGCTCGGTCGCGTTTTCCGCTCTCTTCTCGCGCGCGCGCCTGAAGGGGATGCTGCAGCCCCACACACACACACACACACCCGGGCGTGGCTTTTCTTTTTCTGGTTTTTCGTTTTCTTGTCAAGATTCCCTGTCGGAAAACGTGAATCCGCGCTTTGATCATCACAATCTTCTCCTCCGTTTTCCATTCGTCTTCTCGCCGTTGATTTTCGTGACCTATTGCCGGAGTTTGAGTAGATTTTGCTTTCATTGCTGCTCTTGCCTTTTTTTTCCCCCTTTCTGAACTTTTTGTCTATCCTTCTCCCGATGTGAGAATCTCAAGCTCTACGGGGGTTTGTACGACGGCAGAGGCGGCAACAGCAGCAGCGGAGGTCGTAACTTAGAAGGTGAGAAATTTCTTGCGGTTTTGTTGTCTAAGAGGGTTTTTGGTGGTTTGATGCTTGGTAGTTATGTTTTGGTTCATGTGGTTTGGGGGGTGCATTGCGCTTCACCCCTAAGGCAGGGTGCGTGCGTCTCTGTAGTTTTTATTCATGTAAATTATCAACGGCACCAGTGGATCATCGGCTTTCGGCCGTTGTGCTCCGTTGATCGGCACTAGCAAACTCACAAATTTGATATGATTCGGCAAGATATATTGCGAGAGCAGGGGCCTGCTTTGTTGTTGTTATCGCCCCGCCCTCTGCAGAATGTCGTGTGGAAAGTTAGCATGTTGAGTGAATGTTGTCAGGGTTTCGAGCCAGCACAAGGTTTGTTTGTACCTGCAGTACAAGCAGGTGAGAAGCGGCTCTTGAGTCTTTTATGGAGGCTTTACTGAGGGAAATAGCTTGTCATGGACACAGAGATCTTAGAAGGCACTCTCTCTGTACTCTGATAGGTTCAAATTGTTTTCATTTTGTTGGTTTGTATTGCCTTCAGATCTCTCAGGGTACAATGGGAGTTGTTCGGTACATGTAGACACACATTTCAGATAGCTGTCGTGCTGCCACTCTACTTGAATCTTCATAGTATGTCTGATTTCTTGCCATATGGTGGTTGTGGTATGGGTCAGTGGTTCTCCCCTGCTGTTCTTGAATTGAGGGTGAACAAGCCTAATGTGGGGTTAGTCATAATTTGTTCTGTTCTGTTACTTTTGTATTTTGGACTCCATCATTAGACCTCATTGCTGAAGTAGTTTCCAGTACAGGTCCTGTATGTTATATAGCTAGTATATACGATGGCTTTGCTTGGCTTCTGTCATAACTTGCTTGGTTTAGTTGGGATCACATCTCCATGTCATTGAACAGAAGAGGAGCTTGAGGTTGTATATGTGTAAGATTATGGGATATGTCTGAATCCTGTGATCCATGGTTCTTGCAGCAGTATGGTCCTTTTAATGCAGCAGGATGGCTTCTTGTTGGTGTAAATCTTGTTAGTTCTTTCATTCAGTATTTGGAGGCAGGCTTTTGGGGCCTTGAGGAGGCTTTGAACTTGATTGGTTCTCTGCTCACTGGACCATGTGGTCTGGAGTGGAATTTGGCAATTGTTGGAGCTTATCTAATTATGGTGGTGTAGTGCTGTTTATCCTGGGCATCTTTCAGGGAGTTGTGTGCTAAATATTCTGTTGGGATTTGTGTACACTCTTGGTTCAATGTTTGCAGCTTATACAATGTCCTTTTTTGTCTGTGCAATATTTCCTATCAAGCTCAAGAATATTCTTAGCTGTTGGTTGCATGATTGTCACATGCTGCCCCAGATGAAACAAGAAATTTGAAGCTTTGCCACGGAGATGACTTTTATGAACACAACTTCTGGGCACATCACCGTCAGTGCTTTCCAGTCAAATGGTTGTCTACTTCAATCTATCCCACATGCTCTCCTCCAATTCAAACTTGTGAGAAGGATCTGTCTGCTGGACGCAAACCAGGGGATTGGAGACTCGAAGGCATTGTGATCCAATTGGAGTCCAGCATCATAATGTAGGCTAGAGAGCCAACAGATCTTGGTCTCAAGAATTGTGTTGCTTGTGAGAGTTCTACAGGCAAGTCATTTGGGTATGGTGTTCCTCTAGATAGACAATGTCACAGTTGAAGAAAACAGCACGCCAACCTCGAAAAATGGGGAGCTGGACAGAGGAGACAATGAGACTAGCAATCAAAGAGGTGAAGAAAGGGAATGAATCAATGCGCAAAATTGGAGAGAAGTATAACATCCCAGCTTCCTCAATTCGAGACTGGATCAGTGGTAAAACTTCATCCAAGAAAAAAGGTCCTCGCACTGTCTTGTCACAGGAGGAGGAAAATGACATTGTCAATTGGTGCCTCCAAACACAGCAAACGAGCCATGGTATCACCTTTTACATGCTGAGGAAAAAGGTGGCAGATGTTTGTCAGGGAAGAGAGACACCATTCAAGGATGGTGTACCAGGCAAACGGTGGCTTGAATGGTTCAAGAAACGGCACCCTTGTGTGAGTATTGAACCAGCTCATGCACTGAAAGGGAAAAAACGACCTGAATCAGAGAGAGAAGTTTTAGCTGGCAAGAAAAAGAAGCTGCTGGGCCCACCAATGTCACTACCCATGATGCTGCCAATGACTCTCCCCATGACACACCCTATGACTGTCCCATTGGCTGAGAGAGATGGTTTTGCAATGGTTGTAAGAGACCCATATGGTGGACAGAGTGAGGTTCCAGCCTTGAATATGCAGGAATCACAAGACATGCTTACCCTTGCCCACATCAGATCAGCAGGAGATATGGGGATGATGGCTGTCAATGATGGAATAGGAATGAGTATGGGTATGGGCATTGGAATGTAACATGGCAAGAAGCTTATGCCTGGTGACCTCACATGCATTGTCACACTTGAGAACAGACCTAAATTGAATACCAGCAATATGTGGGACACAGATTCACCATGTGATCAATGTAAAATTGTAGTCTCATGCTACTGTGAGTACAAAAAGCTGGTCTACTCCTCTTTTGTTTGTTAATGTTTGTACTAGAATGTACTCAGTTTCTGGACAAATGGGTGTAGTCATCTCTCCTTGTATAGGCTGGACAGTGTTCAATCAATTGCTTGTGGTAGCGACTGCAACAACTAAATGGGACAAGTGAGTTGCAAATTCAGCATTATGTATACTAGGTACTCTGGAGGTGGGTTGTTTGGGCAACTCTGCACAGACCACTTAGCGCATTCTTGCAAGAGGCATACATGCAGAATGACCAGATCTTGCTCTTGTTGTGGATAACTTGCAGGTTGATAGTTCAGTTTGCCTGTGAATTAAATGGTTATGCAGGGCCCGTGTTGGATTATGCTTCCACCTGGTGTGAGAGTGCAAGGACCAACAATCTGCAACTGGCATGAAACACTGGATCTGGAAGTATGAGGTAAATTTGAAGAGCTGCAAAATGATTGCTTGCTTCCAATGTTAAACAGTCCTGTGAATGGTTAGGAGATTTCATAACAGGTGCATGCTATTGAATCATTCACAGGGTTACAATTTTTCAAACTGTGCCTTGTTTCTCATAAAACAATTCCCAGTTTACACTTATTACACAGAGGAGAGTGTAATTGTTCAAAGACAACTTTCCAGGCTACGTGTAACACTATACAAAAGTTTCAATCTTCCTTCTGGGTTTCAATATTTGCTTTCTCAAAAGGAGGGATCTCAAAGGAAGGAAGCTTGCTTAGCTACACACCACCGATCCCATAATTCCATTCGCATTTCATCATTGCACATCAATCCAAGATAAAACTTGGCAACAAATCCGAGATAAAACCAACTTGATAACCATACTAACAGCCCTTCAGCAAGCTAGCTGACGATCTGAAGCGTGGATGTCATAATAACCACATGAGAAAAAAAACTCGGAAACATGAAAAGCGTTAACCAAAGGAACAAAAAGATGCTAAAAGACCTGTCCCAAGAACCACAAGTCTACTGCAAATTCAGGTTGCCAACATTCACGAAACAGAATCATGCGCTCCGCAACTCAACAAACTCTTGTCAGCAAACAAAGAATTTCTCAAGAATCTACTGTCAAGAACTGAAGTGCAGCAAGTCTCCCAAGCAAAAATCCTCCGAGCGCGGAGGAGAGGGGAGGGGACGGGTCGGGTCGGGCCGTAGATGGCTCGACAGCGAGAAGACGTCGTCGCTCGTTGCCCGGGTGCAAATCGCGTTCGAGCAATTCGTCGGGTCGGGTCGGGTTGTCGGGACCGGGTCGGGCCGGAGAGTGCGTGCTCGGCATCCAGCCAGCGAGCGAGAAGACGTCGTCGCTCGTCGCCGGATGCAGATACGCTATCGAGCAACGCGTCGTCGACGTCGTGGAATCCAATGCCACCTTTTGGGTGGGCGGATCCGTGCGAAGATTTTGGAACACGTGACGATTCCTGCGGAGCCGAACGGTGTCGCAATTTGGTAAGCTCCAAGCTCCTCATACCGATCATTCTTTTTACTTCTTGATTCTTAAAGTATTGTGCAAAAATAGGGTTCCGTGTTAGCGCTTACTTTTGTGTCGTGGTTTAAGAGATCGGTTTTGAGAGAGGCACAGTTCGTGCAAGGATTCTTTTCTTGTACCAATGCGCCAGAAAGCTTCGACGCTGCATTGTAAAGATGTAAGGATATATAGCCACCGTTCAGACCTATTGTGTTAGGGTTTGGTGGATGCGAAGGTCTTCTGCTGCAGTTCCAACGTTGCAGGTTTGTGTGTAGTTTAGGTTATGGGAGACTGATTCCTGTATGATTTGTTGTTGTTGTTGTTGCCCTCGATGTCTCCCGTTCGCAACCTCGCTGCTTATTTGCATTTCTTTCTCTTGTAGGGTTTTCACATGCTTTGTTTCGTGTAGGAAGAAGGACGCTGTCGTTTAATTTAAAATTCTTTTTTTTAGGGTTTTTTCCTCCACAGCTACTACTAGTAAGGGAGCTGAATTTTGTGGTGGGAAGGTGAAAGAATGGGGGCAGGAGCTTTGCCTTCATTCGATGACACCTACCGACAGGTTTTGGAGCAATTGGAGAAGTTGAAGCGGATCCATGAATTGCAAGTATGGACTGCAGAAGTACCACCACCCAGGCTTTCAATGGAAGCAGGAAATCAGAGTGGTCCTTGGAATGGAACAGAGAATCCAGACGTGCGGAGACTGGTTACTATAGCTCAAGTTGTAGTGGATTTGGGAACCAATGAGAGAGAAAGTGATGGTGATGGAGCACTGGGTGGTGTTGATGACAAGGACATGCTCAGCAGAGAAAGGATAAAGGCCAGAGGAGGAGCTCAAGGAGTGACCCTCGAGAAGCAGACTCAGACAAGCCATAATGAAATCCCAGAGAGAGGACTGACAACTAGTGAGGTGGAATATGAAGACCAAAAAGAAGTCTTGGGGAATTTGCAGCTAAAGCAGCAGCACAATCAAAAGGAGACAATGGAGGATGAAGATGAACAGAGATCCTGGAAGGTTGAGGAGGTTTGGAATCAAGATGATGCAAAGAAATCCAAAACTAATGAGGTCCTTACATTCCAATATATGGGGAAGACCAGTGGGAGATTGGATGCTCTTCGAGGTAACAGTGACGCTGCATTTGCAGACAAGGGAAAAGATTATAGGGCAAGGAATGGACAAGAGAGGGAAGAGGATAATGACAGACCACTTCTTGATGTCAGTGATACTACTCTGCACCCTAACAGTGATAGGGAGACAGCTTCACAGACTGATAAAAGCCGCAGGCATTCAACAAGACTAGAGATCAGAAGAGAAAATCTGAAGAGAGAGCTTTGGCATGAAGTTTATGAGGAGCTTACTAGTGAACTAGGTGCTTATATTCCTTTTGAAAAGAAAGAGGGCAGTGATTCCCTTCTCAATTTTGTGAACCAAATCAGCCACCTTGTGCGGGACCAATTTGATTTGCTCCAACAGGAGGAAACTCGCAGTGGGACTTTGAGAGATGCTTTGACAAGAAAACACAGAGAAAATGAGGTCTTGTGCTCTGAGAAAGCTGCTCTCCAAGACAAGCTAGATGTGATTCTTTCCACTCTCCAACAAGGCAGCAGGTGAGTGCTTACACAACTTCGATACATATTCTTCTTTCAAACTCTGCACTAGGACCATTTAGCACAAAACCAAGCTAACTAACATCATAAGCACAAGATTTGCATACTGAGCCATTCAAGCCTATGGGGGTGCACATACTTCAACAATTTTGGCCTACCTGGGTGAATAATGACCTAGGTTTTAACAGGGTTGATTAGGGTACTGGATGTGTCTAAAAAAATATGGGGTGGGTGATTGTTGTTGGCTGCTTTATTATATCTCATCACTTCAAGCCTTCGTTTCACACAATTAGGAAAGCAGAAAGGGTGCTGTGAATGTTGCTTCTCTTTGCAACATGTGACTTCTTTTGCTTTTAAGATTTTGTTGTGGGGTCATTTTTTCTAAATTATCTAAATTTCCAGTATTTTTCAATCTTAACAATCTGGTTACAACTTTACAAGATGTTTGAGAGATGGCTTGTATGATGTTGTGCAAGAGCAGGACGTGTGCAAACTGCCAATCTGTGTACAACAAGGCAAACACCAAGAAAATAGACAGTCCTATTGCTCTTCTGAAAAGGCATAAAGCTGTATGTGTTTCACCTGAGGTGGGAGAAGATGTGGCTGTGGAAGTGATGCGTTCTTTATCAATGACCCATAACCATCAATCTGCTGCTGACAGTTCCATGGATGAGGGGTTGCTTCCAGTTTCAAAGGACTTCAAGAGGCCCTCTTTGGGAAATGGGGTAGGCAATCCCTTTTTAACAATTGGGGTAAGTTCTAAAGGGTGTCCTGAGGTTCCAGTTTTGGTAAAAAAACAAGAGGCAGGGGAATCTTCAATTAAGCGGAAAAGAGGGCCTGAGGTTTTTGATCTTACAGATGGATGGAAACCATCAGTGGAAAAGAGCAAACGATTGTCTGATGTTGAGAGGGAGCTAGTGGAAAGGAAAGGTGTAGTACCTCAAGTGGAGCAGCCAAGGTTGTCTACAAACTCCTATGGCAGCAGGGGATTTCTCCCCAAAAAGCCAAAAGGTCAAGGTGCCTCTCCATGGGTGTTTGTGAGCAGTGAGGAATCTGAGAAGGAAGACATAGGGACAGTGGAAGCAGGCAAACAAGGTGAAGCCTTCCAGGATGGAGAAGAGAATTTCAAGGAAGAGAAGGAGAGTGAAGGAAATGCCAGTGGGAAAAAAACCATGTGTGATACTGAGACTGAGGATGAGGATGAGGAAACAGAAAGTGATTTTGAAAGCCAAGATTCATATAGAGCCATCATGAGAAAGGCTTTTCCAGGGCAGTTGAGACAAAGTGGTACAAACCAGGCTATGTACAGGTATGAAGGAAATGCTGAAGAGGATGAGAGGCAACAAGAATGTGAAGATGAGCCAAGGCTGGGAGTTGGAAAGTATGCTGAATTTGAATGTGGAGTCACAAGCAAACTTGGCGAGGAAAAGACTGGCACCCTCCGAGCATATGAGTCTGGTGTAATTGAGATCTTCTGTCATTGTTCTATGGGCATTTGTGCTAAAGGTGTGTATTGTTCCCTCTCTTCCCTTGATTTGGTGTAAGTATGTTACCTTTCCTGATTAGGGCTTTTGTTTTCACAATGGTGGAGCTACTGTAACTCAGACAAAGACCAGTGAGCAGAAAAGGACTTGTATCTCCTCCATAATTTTTGGTTTTCAATTGTCTGTAAGACTAAAACTCCTATTTGCACTGAGCAGAAAAGGAGTTGTATCTCCTACATAATATGCGGTTTTCACTTGTCTGTAAGGCCTGTCACTGTTACTTGTGTTTGAGAAACTTTCATTTCCCTCTGCAGTTGTAGGGTGTTTGATATTTCTGAACATGAACGGTGTATACAATTTTTTTTAGCAATTGAAAGAAGCTCATCAATTGTCTTTCTATTTTCCCTCCCCTGGTTGACATTTTTAGCTGGACTACACAAGGGTGCTGGAAGTCTACAGTACTGTTTTTTTTTGTGCAAACTTCCTTCAACTTGGAGAGTATTGCTGCTTCTTGACTTGCTACTCAACCTAATTTTACAATGAATGTGGTTCCACTGCTGATCTGTTGTGATTCAGGAATTTCTATGACCCCTGGGGCTTTTGAGAAGCATGGTGGAAGAGCAGCCTCCAAGAAGTGGAGAGACTCAATATGGGTTAAGTACATGAATCAGAAGATGCCTGTGTCCCGAGTCAAGGAGCTTGATGCATACCTTCATTATCCTCAACGCATCCGTGAAGGCAGAAGCTCCAAGGAATTGTAGCAGAGCTTGGTTAGGGCCCAACAAGTTTCTATGCCAAATTCATAACTTATATCAAGAAGAGAAAGCAGCAGTGAGTATGGTGCTGTACACTGTGGGAGTGCTGTGTGTATCACAAGGCCAAGCTCAATCTCAAGTGGGAATGCTCAATCTCAACAGATGCAAGTATTGAACTACCATTGCCTTTGATTTTCATTCCATGCTTTAATTCTGTTGATCTAGAAAGTCTTATGACGGTGAGTGGGGTGTCCATGTACATCCTTCAGTTATTTTATGTTACTGCAATGCATTATTTGGTTGTGATGCTCCTCTTGATCAGGTAGGAGGGACATGTACCACCCATATACCTGCTAGTGTCGGGTAGTGTAATGTGAATGGTGGAGGGAGAAAGTATCCATCATTGAGTTCTCAAAAGCAGTTCAGACCACTGTACCAATATGAAGTATTCTGTTTCAAATATGGCTTTTAGTGGACAAGGGGTGGGTGCTGTGAAATGCTGAGGACTTCACACTCAATTACTTTTCAGTTAAAGAATGGATACACACATATCTGGCACTTCTGAGAACACCTAAGATGTACAGACCCTACACAGGATTAGCAGTAGCTTGGGCAAATTTTAGGTTACCTTGCTCACAAGAGTTTAGAAGATGTGGTTTTAAGTTCCTTGTATGTTTAGTGATGCTTTTTATCCATTTTCCTTGCTATTGGATCTCTGAGTCTTGAAAAGTGTATGCAGGTATGCAGGATGTATGGAAGATGCAGAGGTGTGATGAACATAGCAAGCATGCCTTCGCAGTTGGATGTGTGAGGGATGTGTTGTGTGTGTGTGTGTGTGTGTGTGTTGGTTGCCTGCAAATGCACAACCTGCACAAAGTCTCTCATCCTAGTTAAACAAAGGAGCAAATGATGGTCAGAATCTTTCCACACCATAAACAATAGCAATCCTGAACACATAATATGCAGAAGAAGTTGTATGTACATTTACCTTAGTACAGCAGCTCCTTTTTGAGCTTTAACATTTGCCTTGAGTGATCTCATAGCTTGCTTGTTGCATTCAGTGCTTGTAGTATCTCATGTCTCCACAACTGTTGACCCAACTTCTTGCAGACTAGGTGCTTCACCATGAGTTTACATGGTCACTTTGCCTGCTGTGGAGTGGGGTTCAGAAAGCGAATTCAAATCCATCTCCTTTGGTGGTGAGGCATGCACCAGACACACAAAGACCTGGGTTTAGCAGCTCAAGAAATCCGATTTTTAGTTCCATCTGTTCTTTGAGATATCTTCAGTTACCTGCAAAAAAATCCAAACAGAACCTGGTTTGTTATCTATGTACTGCGCCAGAGGCCTGCACATTGGGATCTATTGCACTCTCCCTTGTGTATGACAGATTGAAGTATCAATATAAATTAGTGAAGCATGTGCAGAACTATTGCCATGCTGTAAAAGCATTGCTGGGTGTAAAAGGATCATGATAAGATCAGATGGTGGGAACTCCTACCTCAAGATGTGTTCTGTCTCTTACTTTCTTGCCTTGTGACATCAGACTGATGCAGGAGAGAACTGACAACACTTTCCAGTCACGGTTTTGTGTAAGTCTCTCTGTTCCCACACATAGGTATAAGATTTCATGTATCTTGGTTGCTGTAGGGGTCAAAGACCAAAATTACCAGACAATGTCTGAAATCTTCGATGCAGACTGAGCTCTCTTCTTCAGGAGGTTATTTGTTTGAGTGCAAAACTTGAATTACTTTCTGGCACAGTCCAATTCTATTGCTTGAAGAGTTGGAACATGCATTGGAGTCACTATAAGACAGCTACCTACAGGTGCCTTCTCCCAAGCCTCTTGTCCTTGTTATCAATGGATCCAGTTGTGTTGGACCAAGATGCCATCATCAAGGGTTTTTCATCTCATCTTTGCTGTCTGTTTGTTTTAGTTTGAATTTCCTTGTGTTTGCTGAGTTGAGATCTGAAAATTCTAAAACCATCTCATTATTACAGTATCATTTTTCAATTCTATTCAGCTTGACCTAAATTGTGTAAAGCATGGAGAAAGTTCTCAGTGCTTTTGAAGGTTATAGCCCTGTTATTATTTATGTTATTCCTCAATTCCATTCAGGTTGACTTAAATCATCAGTAGGAAGAAGTCCCTACTGCTTTTTAAGATCACATTGCTCATAACAATGGGTTTCACTCATCCTGCACCTCTTTGTTCATCCATTCACTATAGAAGGTTCCAGAACCTTTACTTGACATCCCCCTGTGCTGTACATATAGACTCAATTCGTTGTCCTTCTTCCGAGACAAATCAATACTCTTGTGCTCTTGGAGTGAATCCCATTTCTCATGGTATTGGAGCAAAGAGCTGATCTTTAGTAGTTCCTTGAATCATTGGGCTTCTTGTTATCTCTTGGTATCATCTAGGGCTACTGCAGTTCTAATTTGTCTCCTACTTTAATCCAACAGAATTCTAGGAGAAGAAAGAGAGGAGGCAGAAGGTACAAGGACAATAGACTCAAGACAATGATTGGGATCCTTGGAGGAATCAAAGACGTTCCTCAAACTACACAAACCAGGAAATCCACAAACACTCCTACCCTAGTCAGACTCATAGCTTGCTGGGAAACATTGATATGAGCATACCGGAGGATAGCACAAAAATATGGAGTTCAGTCTTTTAGGATGAAGTTAGGGTAATGAACCTTCTACCAAAAAAAGGATTATGGCAATATGTCATCTCAGGTCCAAATGACTTCATGTGCAATGAACAAAAAGAATCCAGAATAGGTTCAACTCTAGAAGCTAGCAACACTGGAGAAACTGAAAGTATTGTATTTGAGGAAAAATTGTGTAGAAACAAGAGACTAACTCAATCGGCATGTGGCACGTGCCATTTGAGGGTATAGTACTCTATCAAAGAACAAGGATTGGCAGAAAATTTGATTTGAATCATTGCCAATTTGTAATGGTCTCTTCCCGTGCCACCCTTGTTCTATTTCATTTGTGCAGTAAACCAACAATGTTTCAGATGAGCTTTACATTTCAGATGATCTCTCTCGTGCCAGCCCATCAACATGTGGATGCCAATGCAATCCAATTACAAAATTTCAAAAGATAAAAGTCAACTCGGATTCCAGCCAAGATCAGAAATCAAGGAAGCCAAAGGGGACAAAAATGAAGAAAACAAAAGAGAAACATGAAAATGTAAAACAAAACTCAGTCTTCAATCTTCAAACTGATTACTATCTTTCTTTCATGATTGTCTTGATCATCTGAGAGTTCACATCACCCAATCTATTATGCCATCTCTGTATGTTGAGGTCTTCCCACCATTATCCACAACATGGATGTCATTTGTTGGCACAAGAGCTTTGGTAGTAGGTGAACCATAACCTCCAGATTCATTATATAGAGTTCTCTTACTTTCACAACTTTCATCATGATCCTTCCATTCTTGCTTTGATGCCTCATTTCATATTCATCTCCCTAATAAACAACGACACCCTTGCTAGTTAATTTTCCTTTAGGCAAATGTTTTTTCATCAATTGTGAAACAGCTTTATGATAAAACCCACTCTCTTCAACACAAGCTCTCATTTCTATGTCACCAATTTCCTCAATGCAAATGACAATATCATTTGTGAATCTCACACCTTACTCTAAAAATGTTGAGAGTAAAGAAACCACTCCTTGTTAGTCATATATGTTAGATGCATGCAAAACTAACATACCACTATTTATCTCTAGACTTATCCCTCAACACATGGCAACCCTGATCACCTTAGGCAATAGTCTGATCACCTTCAAAGGTTCCATCATTCATAACATAATAATCATCTTTTGTAATATTAGCAAAACTTTTCTTGTTTTCATGCATCTTCAAACATGTGGGAGACATACATTCCTGTGCCCAATGAATGTCCTTTTCCTCACAACAATTGCATTCACTATTCTTCTAAAGATTCACTGCCTTATTTGCCCTTGATTTTCTTTCTTTTGTAGTCAAATGCTTTCTTCTTGAAATTACTCTGAGTTGCCTTATTAGCATAGCCTCATCAACTTCTTGATCTAAACCCTAAACTATGCTAATAACTAACTGTTAAACTTCTCCACATTCACCAATTCTTTGGACTGTCCTATGGAAGACATATTTACATTTTCTCCAAACTTCCTTTTGTTCATTCTACTTCATTGTCTTTTTCTAGTTTAAGAATCACACTAGACACAATACTAACCAAATTGTTGGCCCATTACCTAAAGAGAGATGCTATCAACAAGATGAAGAAAACACAAAGCTCATTTGAAACAATGTTTGGTTTACTGCACAAATGAAACAGAACCAATGTACTTCAGTTTGTATACAGCAGTTCAGAAAGAGGCAGACCAAAAATCATAACCACTGACTCCCTACAGTGTGTCCAAGCAAGAAAAAGTCTAAAAATACAAACTGAGTCTATTGCACCTAAAGAACTATCATCACTATGAAAGCTCAAATACCAGATCCATGCAGGGTGCTAGGTTTACCTCCTGCTCTCTAAAGCTCATCTTTGACATCCTCTTCTGAATCTATGAATTGTCCTGCAGGGTCTGTCTCCCCCTCCTCGTTGAACTTAATTTCCTCCTGTGATAGCAGATACATCATCAGTTGGACGTTAAGTATGTCCTTGGGTGCAAATTTACAGAGTAAAAATATGAGAAATCATTCCCAACTGTTCCAGAATGTTTCAAGTATTACTTTATGTGACTGGCTTTTTCCATTAGCTTTGATAGTCTTTGCCCAAGCATTTCAATTTGGGATTCTCCTTAGTGCTAATGCAGAGCAACAAGAACAGATTGCATCCCTTACCTCATCTTGCTCTTGCTCTTGCATGTTGTCAGTTTCCTCTGTTGTTGTCTGCAACTCCTCTTTCTCAATTTCATCTTCAGTTTCATCCTCATCCTCAATCTCAGCATCAGGGCTGACATTCAAGGTTGATCTGACAACAGAATAAACACGGGTAGCAAAGTCCTTGGGATCTTCCAAGATGAAACCACTCTCCACCAGTGCAGTCTCATATACCAGCTTTGCAACTTGCTTGGCAGCCTCATCCTGTGACACCAATCAACTCAAAACCAAGCAATTCTTGACCAGACTCTCTTACAGTCACGTTACAAGTATCAATGATATTGCAGAGAATAACACATTAGAGGGAACAGTTTTTAGTTCTGGCCAAACACAAATCAAGATAACAAGAATGAGCATAGCCATAACCTTTTGTCACTAACAAAGCATCTGACCATCACCTTGACCATTACTCCTGACTGATTTCATCAGCTCCCAATAGTGGACTAAGATGCAATCCAATCAAAACTTTGTGAATTCAAGTTTCTGTGACCTTTCTAAGTTGAAACACTCAAGTCATGATGTTGACTAGCACCTCAAGAGTGCATAGCCAGTCAAAAAGTTAACAATATCCTTATTCAGGCTACAACAAGTGATGTTAAATTTAAACGGGATACTCAGCCCTGACAGGGTCAAAAGAAAGTCTTCACGTGTGGAATCCAACACCAGCCAAGAAAGGACAACTAAAACCAAGTTCAAATAAAGTAGCCATGTGCACCTCAGAATTCAAAGCAACACTTTCGCGAAGCTGTTTGATGATAGGATGCCTGGGGTTGATCTCTAGAATGCGCTTGCCACGCATATAAGCTTGCTTGCTGGGGTCTACAAGTGTCTGTGCTTGCATGATCCTCTCCATATTTGCAGACCAACCAAACTTGGAAGTGACAACAACACCAGGAGTGCTTGCAAGCCGCTTGCTCACCTTCACCAGGAGAAACAAAGGACAGAGATCACTTCCAATGACATCAGATGTCCACTCTTGCGTAATGACACAAAACTCTCCACGAAGTACCTTGAACAAACACACAGGGACAAAATCCTAATACTCCCTGTATTCAGCAAATGTAACATCATTTGATAGAGTGTTAAATGATACCTTCACAGATTCGACATGTTCATCAGCAAGCAAGTCCTTCCACCACTTGGTAAGTTCCTTGTATGACTCTTTGACTTCCTTGAACTTTGTTTTCTCATCTTTGCTTCCAATCTTAAGATCATCCTTGGAAGCATTCTGAAACTTTTTGTCCTCATACTCAGTTAGGTTTTGTGTCAAGTACTCATCAATCGCTTCCGTAAGGTAGATAACCTGCAGTAGCAACATACCATTTCAAACCAAACAAATATCCAACAACAACACTGGAAGACAAAAGACATTGAAGGCCATAACTATTACTTAAAACTGAAGCTCAAAAATTGATAAACACAAATAATTTATCTAGCTACATCAGTGTGATTTTGTCAAAAATTCAAAGGTAGGTTACAATGAAGGGATCAGTTCAAAGAAATAGAGATCTACGAGTACCAGCTAATCTCACCTATGCAAGACCACTTCTTTGCTTTTAATCCATGTGGCTCTTTGAGGTGCGATAAACCCATACTTTTTCTCTATTGATGATCAGGGAAATGCTCCAAGAGTTTAGATACATTTCTATTTATTGTTCAAGTTCCAATGTGTAAGTTTCCTGGAAAAAAAAAATTGTGAGTGCAGATACGTTGAGCAAGAAAAAAGACCCATACCTCATATCCCTTGTTCAACAGTTTTTCCAAGAAGGGAGACTTCTCCAACTGTTTCCTATCTTGACCTGTGATGTAATAAATTTGCTTCTGCCCAGGTTTCATTCGTGAAATGTACTGGTCCAGTGATGTTAAGCTGTCACCTGACTTCGAACTGCACATAAACAAGTAGCATAACAAGTCAGTAAGCTAGTACAATAGAGAAAGAAAGAATAAAAAAGCAATCAAAAACACATGCCATTTGTGAAGCTTGTAATCCAAGCTAAAATATCCTGCACATGTAGCCCTCTACTATTATAACTTCCTGAAACTATCATGAAAGTTACAGAGCATGTTCTGGTGATACCTGTGGAACCGAAGAAGCTTAGCAAGACGGACCCGATTAGTTGCATCTTCAATAATACCCAGCTTGATTGCCTTACCAAATTCCTTCCAAAACTTGGCATACTTCCCCTTCTTCTCAGCAGATGCCTCTTCTTTGTCCTCATCTTCATCACCTTCCAGATGAAGCAAACATTTCTCCTTAGTAATTATCTGAGAAACTTAAGAGCAACCGAGAAAACCCTTGAGATAGCAGGCACCATTGACATGAAACTGGCTACATCACAAACTGGCTACATCACAAAATTATGCCATTCAAAGACCACCCATTTTAAGAACCTATACAATGTGGAATATCTTCACCTTAGTCCATATGAAAGGTACAACATATTCCTACCTTGACAAGCATACAAACAAAAGATTGTCTAACTTTATCACAGATTTCTCTCTTGAAGATCTTGATGAACATCACATGTATGAACTAATGTCTGAAATCTGAAGTGAAGAATTGATAACCTTACTTGTTTCATTTTCTCCAAATTTTTCATCTGGATCTTCATCAACAATGCGGCGGATCATATCCAAGGCTTTCCGTACAAGCTTCTTCTTAATTGTCTTCAAGCTACTGTGTTGTTGCAGCATCTCTCGAGAGACATTAAGAGGCAGTGTGTCTGAGTCAACAATACCCTACAACCCAGTGTAGATAATCACAGAGCAGTGAAGTAAGAAAATGGACTAGTATTGCACAATTTACTAGACTTTACAGCCCCCTAGACCTCTTCTATCACCAATATAATGACAGTGATACTCCCAACCTGTCTGCATAATTTTAAAAACAAAATGCTTTTATAACAGGAAAAGAACTGTGACAAAGGTTGCAAGTCCAAACCTTAAGAAAACTGAGATATTTTGGAAGAAGTTCATCAAACTCATCAGAGATGAACACACGTCGAACATATAACTTGAGGATTGCCTTGTTAGAATAGTAGTTCTCAAATAGGTCATATGGGGCAGAGGGTGGGATGAAAAGAACAGCCTTAAATTCCACATCTCCTTCAGCATTGAAATGGGTCCATGACATTGGCTTCTCAGTGCTGAAGTCCTGCACAATTTGAAAAATATATCAGCGGCTGCAATTAAGACCAGGCATTCCCAAATCTCACATCTGCCATGAACAGCCATGCACCACCTGGACCTCCATCACAAAAGACTTGTTGCTTTCTTACCACCAGTCTCAAAATAGGTAGCAGCATTGAGAAGAACTGTGAAGCAGAGCTTCCAACACAAGGCATGAAGTCTAAGAGCTCTTCACAAACCAAAATACCTTTGCAAGAGAATGATAGAACTTGTCATATTCCTCTGGAGTCACATCTTTTGGGTTTCGGAGCCAAATAGCTTTAACACTGTTCAGAAGCTCCCAGTCCCACTTAGTTTCCTTTATTGTCTTTGTCTTTGGCTCTGCAACCACATGGGAATACAAATCAATACACAATTGCATACAATCCCATTGAAATATTCTAAATTGCACATATCAAGAGAAGGGATGAAGGCAAGTGTAAGGGTTAAATGTGCTTACTCTTCTCTTCATCTTCTTCATCCTCCACTATTTCTTCCTCCTCTGTTGAATCCTCTGTTACAAAAAGCAGAAACAGCAAATGAGGAAACTGAAGAGAGCTATTTTGCCAGTGCACAATTGTGAAGCCAGAAATATAATGCTGAAGACCTCAAACACAACTATAGAACAGAGGGCAAACAATGGATGAATGTGTCCAACAGTGAGTGATAAAAAAAACAGCATGCAACCTTGGTATGCAGTTTTCAAGTGGTACAAGGGAATACAATATGTAACACTGGAAGGCATGCATTCTACAATATGAAAAAAGCAGAAGCACAAGCCAAAGGTGAGCATGGAAGTTTCAAATAGATTACTCCAGCCTCCATCAAGAAGGCTTAAAGAACGTGGCACTACCAGCAGTCTCCTTTTCTGCCTCTTCATCCTCATCAGCAAGAACCTCAACATCAACTTCTTTGCTCGACCATAAGTAGATGGGGAAGTTGATGAACTCCGAATACTTCTTCACCAGCTCCTGGAAACCCAACATACAGAAAGCTCGGTTCTGATTTGTCCTTACAATATCAATGTGCTTCCCTTCTGCAATCAACTTAGGAGAAAAAGGTTGACTATAATATGTCTAGAGCCCAAACCATCTCTCCCTATACTTACTCGAAGTTTGTCTTCCTGTGCATATTCACTAGCCTCTTCCTTAAGGTGAATTCTGATTTCTGTACCACGGCCCAAAGGCTCATTCTCTGTGTCTTCTATGACAGCAAAGTTGCCATCAGCTTTTGACTCCCAAATGTATCTGTCAGAGAAAACAGGACCTGCTGTTAGATTCAAGAGTAAGGCATTGTGGCAATGCCCTACAATTGCACTGCACTTGTAGGACCACACTACATAAAATTACCACAAAAATAAGAGACAATGTATGTACATGGAACAGAGAGAAAGCATGGGTTGCCTGATGTAGTTCAAGACAGGTGAAATGAGCTTATAAATAGGCTGATTGCTTAAGCACAAACAAATGCACAGAGGGTCATAGGAACTATAGCCACTCAATAAAGGAACCAAAAGTAGTACTATCAACTGACTTACTGTTTATCATCATTGTGCTTGGACACAACCTCCACATAATCAGCAACCAAGTAAACTGAATAGAATCCGACTCCAAATTGACCGATAAGATTCAAATCCCCTCCTTTCTGCATCTGCTCCAAGAAAGCTGCCAATGCAGCACACACAATAGACCACTCCTTAGGTGAGCTATACTATGACATGGGCAACTGAGCAATAATCTGCAGATGGCTGCACACACATGCAACAGCTTAAATAAACTGAGTTGTTCTCACATTGGTGGGGTACTTCACCAACTACCTGGAAAAGATGTTGCCTACACACAACAAGAACAGCTGACACGTGGATCTATGACTAAATTCATATGGCACCATGTCTTGCTGGAGATACTTACTTCAAACCAATCACACATGATAGAAGGTTCTAATACAAAAACTCCCAGGTGTAACAGAGAGTCTTTGAATATATGGAGACAGGAATAATCCACAGTACTGTTGGATTTTCACCAACAGTAGTTGTGACCTGAGGTTGCTCTGGAGAAGTCAAACTTACCAGATGTTCCTGACTTGGCAATAGTGCCAAGGTTCTTGATGAGGTCCTCTTTGGTCATACCAATGCCCGTATCTCGAATAGTCAAAATCTTTTTCTCCTTGTCCAGCTTGATCTGTCAATTGGAAACCCAACCCAAGATCCTTTCATACATTCAAGGCAACATTTTAGCTTGAGTTTCAGAGGAAAACTAGCAATCCCATTGCAGGCTAGAACATACTGCATCCACTGCACAACAAAAGCTGCAAACCCATTTCCTCAAAACATCTCATGTGCAGACTGCATTGGTGGCCCCGAGATGTCTTACATGGATATCAAGTTTCGATTCATCTCCTTCACCAAGAACACTCTTGTCAGTGAGAGAAAGAAACCGAATCTTGTCCAATGCCTGCACACAACAGCAACACAAACTGAGCACCAAAGTTCAAAGATTCTCATCCAGAATAGATCAGGACAGTACAACTGGTGAGGTCAAAAACCTCTGCTTATCATACATACAGTCCAGAAGAACTGATATACCAACCAAACACTTCAAAAAAAAGGACAACGATGATGACAAGCACATACATCTGAGGCATTGGAGATGAGTTCTCGAAGGAAAATATCCTTGTTGCTGTACAGAGAATTGATGATGATGTCCATCAACCTTGAAACCTCAGCTTGAAACTCAAACTTCTCAGCATTGTTTCTTAATGATTTTACAGAGATGGACTCTGTCTCTCTGCATCCACCAAAACAATTGCCACTCAGCACACATACCTCTGCGAAGAATCTTGCTTCACAAATCCTGTTTCCTATATATCTGAGACGCCTAGAGCAAGAACCAAGAGAAGCGGGAGGTGGAAGAACACAACATCACCATACCTTTTCACCACCTCTGCATCCGTGGTCAAGCCACTAGGCACACCGCCAATTTTTTCCTCGATCTTAGGCGTTTCGATCTCATTCTCCAATACACTTTCTTCATCAGCCTTCACCTGCGCATGCGGACCTGTAAAACAGAACAAAAATAAAATCACACAACACGAATCCTCTTAAATGGAGCACCCTTTCCCGAAGAACTCTCCCACAGAAATCTCGCAAAGCTTTTCAGACTCTAGGGATGACTGACTTTTCACTCTATGACTCCGTTGTAGCTGTTCAAAATTCTTCAATCTCGTCACCTCTAGCATCCATAGCAATCCTCAACACTTGCAAAGAAAGACGCCATAATAGGCCGCATTCTATTCCCACCAAACCACCGCCACTTGCGATAATGCTCTACTCATACAGATCCCTCAATGCGTCAAACTTACGAAAACAGAAAATGCGCTCAAATGCGCAAGAAGAACAGGAGAGAGAGAGACACACACACACACACCACACACACACACACACAGTGACGAACACTCTGACAAGCAATCTGAAACCGGATCCGAACGAAAAGAATGATTACAAAATCGAAGTAATTGTGAGATAGCTTACTATGGATCTGGAGACAAGTCAAGGACAGCAGCACGCACAGTGCCACTGCAGCTGCGATGCGGGACATTGCTCGTGAGCGTCGTTGGTAAGTCGTCGCTGCGAAATCTGTTTCTCCGAGTGCGAGCGAAGATCTTCGTCTTCTGCGCAGCCCGCGTCTTCTTCCCTGTCTTCTTCCTCTTCCGTTCGAGGTGCCAATCCGAGAGACCTGGGCCCTGAGCTCCTCATCATTGGTACCTCAAAAACTGGCACCTCAACTGGGTCACCTCAAACCAGTGTCGCGGGGTCACCACTGATTTCTTTCTTCTGTTTGGTGACGACTTTTCGCCATTTTGCAAAAAATCTTTTCAAAAACGAATATTCTGTCAAAAATTCCATTTAAAAAAAAATCGCCACAATTTCCTACAATATGAAAGGATACTTCAGATTTTATTCTCCCATATTTTTAATATCGCCATATTTGGCTAAATATACCATCACCACTTGAGCAACATCATGAAATAGAAAACAAAAACACAGGGTCACCCTTGTCACCCAGTGGTGGTTTTTTTTTTTTTTTACCAATTTTGTGATGTTTGTCACACTGGCTATCATCCACAAGAAGATTTAGCCAAGTTTGGCTATTGACCAGCAATGAAAGTAGATTTTTTTATTAAAATCCTTTTATATCCTGGCTATTTGCTTGAACAATGTATATAAACAAGGCGATTGTTTAGAATCTTTTAATCGATTTTTGGCATTTTTATTTGATTGAATGGAATATTCCATTGAAAAAAATGATATTCCGTCAAATACCATTTCCAAAATGGAATATTTGACAGAATATCATTTTTTTTTAAAAATTCACCAGAAGAAAAATAAAATTTAATTTAATAAATATTTTTTTAAACGCTGCTGTCACCCTCTCAGCAACACCAGCATTTTATTTTTTGGGCCGGCTAGGCTATATATATAGACACAAACGAAATATTTAAAATTAAAGGTTGCTAAAATGAAATAATTTTTAAAATATTTTCAATATAGCCAGAATTCAACCAAATTTTTATTAAAAAAATTTCCACAGATTTTTATTCACAGTTAAGCTAGCCAAATATATATATATATATATAGAAACATGTTTAAATTTGTTTTTACTTTTGGTATTTTAGCTTTATAGCCAATTTTGACTAAATCTTCCTATCGATAAGCGTCACTTTGGCTACATCACAAAATTGACCAATTTTAAATTTTTTTGTAAATACATTGCTCGGCACACTCTGCTAGACCAGCCACAATTATTAAGAAAATTTAAAAAATAGATTAATTTAATGGATTGATTATTGGATAAGCTGAACAGGTAGCCTAATATAAGTTTATTAGTTTATTTATATAAATTTGAAAAAAAACAGGTAGGTACCTACTAGGTTACCATCATGATCGTCACCCCGGTCGTCATGGCGTCATTTTTGCAAGCCTCATCCAATCAGAGTTCTAGTTACTCACTTATAACCAATAAAAAACCGCCACATCATCTCTAGGACCTCGATCAGATCCCGAACCTTCTCTCTCTCTCTCTCTCGTCAACCAAACGACCGGCCCACGTCATAAGCAACACAGCCCACCAATGAGAACGAAGGAAACCCACTTTCGGGACGTGGATGACGGATCCATGGGAGCCACGTGGTAGATCTGAGAGCGTCGAGAATGTTCCCTGAGTCTTGGCGTCGGGAAGCAGCGCATGCGGCGGAGGGGAAGAAGCTTAGCGGTAGCAGCAGCAGCTAAGGTGCGGTTTTTCTTAAAACGCGCGCGATTTCTTGTAGCGATTTGTGATTTCTGCGTGCTATCTTTTGTCGCTATTGATGTCGCAAACTCTTGTTGAATTCCTCTAGTGGTTGCAAATTTGCAGCAGTCATTTGGCGCATTGGAAGAATTTGTGGTTGTTTTTCTTCTTTTTTCCTGCGCATTTCTTCGTTGTGTTGTTGGGGTAGGCGGCGGCAATTGCAAGCACGATGCGGTCGTCTGTGTTCCTTGTCGTCCTCTTTGTGGCGGGTAAGTAAGTTACTTGCGCGCGATCGGCATTTTTGTTTTTTGTTGTTGTTGTTCTCGGGTCTTTGTGGATTGAAGAGTAGACGCGATGCTCCGCTCTCACGAAGAAGTGTTTCCAGTTGTATTCGTTCGATGTCTTTTGGGTATTTGAGAATAGGATCTTGAGAGAGTGAGTTTGATTGTGTGTGTTTGTTTTGAAATTTTGCAATGTGAGTAGGGATTGCAGCAACTGTGGTGGCTGCCGAAGAAGCGTCCAAATTGGGAACTGTGATTGGAATCGATCTGGGAACGACCTACTCTTGTGTGGGAGTGTACAAGAATGGCCATGTGGAGATCATAGCCAACGATCAGGGTAACCGTATCACCCCATCTTGGGTGGCGTTCACTGACAGCGAAAGACTGATTGGAGAAGCGGCCAAGAACCAGGCAGCCGTCAACCCTGAGAGAACAGTCTTTGATGTGAAGAGATTGATTGGGAGAAAGTAAGATACTCCACTCTACCACTCACCTATCCCTTCTTTCTGTCTTGTCTTTTGCACTTGGGAAATTCTCATAGCCGTCTTGACAGGCATGTCATCTGCATGCTGCTGGCCTTCACAATCTTCTTTCTATCCAGCAAGATGGGTCATTGCACCTTTTTGTATAGGAGAGGAGTTCTGAGAAGGTCCATTTTGCATATGTCTTGAACCCTAAACCCCCCCACCATGTTTGGGAATGTACTACCAGCACCCACCACAACATGACATTCTCTAACACGTGGATTATTTCTGTGTGAATTGTTGGGGTGGGGGGGATGGTGTGGCAGGTTTGATGATAAGGAAGTCCAGAGAGATATCAAGCTTTTCCCATACAAGATTATCAACAAGGATGGGAAGCCCAATATCCAAGTCAAAGTGAAAGATGGTGAGGTGAAGGTCTTCAGTCCTGAGGAGATCAGTGCAATGGTGCTGATGAAAATGAAGGAGACAGCTGAAGCTTTCCTTGGCAAGAAGATTAAGGATGCTGTGGTCACTGTCCCAGGTGAGCTGTGAATGTGCAATAGGAGTTACTATCGCCATCACCGTTGTCATTGTTCTATTGCAATCTTGTGGAAGATTGGCAATCTCTTTACATGGATTTGCTGTGTGGAGAGTGTAATTGTTAAAAGTGACAGTAGCATTGATTCATTTGTTATCGGGGTGCTCTATGTCCTTTTCCAGCATACTTCAATGATGCACAACGGCAGGCTACCAAGGATGCTGGTGTTATCGCTGGTTTGAATGTGGCACGCATCATCAATGAGCCCACAGCAGCAGCTATAGCATATGGCCTAGACAAGAAGGGAGGAGAAAAGAACATCCTTGTTTTTGACCTTGGAGGTGGTACTTTTGATGTCAGCATTTTGACCATCGACAATGGTGTGTTTGAGGTCCTGTCGACCAATGGTGACACTCATCTTGGAGGTATGTGCAGGAGAGTGGGAATGATTTGCAGCTTCCAGCTGGTTTTTTTGGTGCTGCGGATGTGCTTTCTTGTTTCAGGTTTTGTCTCATGTGGAAATCAGGGAACTATTGTTGGTTGTCCTGTTTTCTGTTGCTGAGGTGTTACACAGAGTTTGAAATGTGATGTGTGCTGCAGTGATAAGCTTGCTGTTCACCTGAAACAAGATTGATATGTGTCCAATGCAGGTGAGGACTTTGACCAACGCATCATGGAATACTTCATCAAGCTCATCAAGAAAAAGTTCAACAAGGACATTGGCAAGGATAAGAGGGCAATTGGTAAGCTGAGGCGTGAAGCTGAGCGTGCAAAGAGAGCTCTCAGCAACCAGCACCAAGTCCGTGTGGAGATTGAGTCACTCTTTGATGGCATCGACTTTTCTGAACCTCTGACTCGTGCCCGCTTTGAGGAGCTCAACAATGATTTGTTTCGGAAGACTATGGGGCCTGTGAAGAAGGCAATGGAGGATGCCAACATGCAGAAATCTGATATCCATGAGATTGTTCTTGTCGGTGGCAGTACCCGCATCCCCAAAGTTCAGCAATTGTTGAAAGACTACTTTGATGGTAAAGAACCAAATAAGGGTGTGAACCCAGATGAGGCTGTGGCTTATGGGGCAGCCGTACAGGGTGGTATCCTGAGTGGAGAGGGTGGTGATGAGACAAAAGGTATGATGTTGAACCTTTTGTGTTTGTGTGTATGTGCACTATTGCTGGAAACTCTGGACTCGTGCCCCAAATATTGTTGCACGAGTGTCATTCATGGACATCTGGTTTAGAGTCTGGCTCTGCTGCACTACAAACAACACAGTCTTTGAAAATGTCCAGTTGGGTTGTGTCTTTGCAGTGTGATTTGCAGTTGAACTGACATATGTGTTGTTGGATTTGCAGATATTCTGTTGTTGGATGTAGCTCCACTTACCTTGGGTATTGAGACTGTTGGTGGAGTTATGACAAAGTTGATCCCAAGAAACACTGTAATTCCCACCAAGAAATCACAAGTTTTCACAACCTACCAAGATCAACAATCGACAGTTTCAATACAGGTGAACAAGCTTCTCTTATTATCTTTTTCTGTCAGCTCGGTTTAAGGTACACAGCATGTCACCAAGTTCATTGATACCTGAATGGGAAGATTCTACATGACTGGTGCCACTGTGGCATTAATGCAAACCTTCGTTTGCAACATTCAGGGATACTCTTCTGATTTCTATTTCTTCTTTGGTTTTTCAGGTATTTGAGGGTGAACGAACATTGACTAAAGATTGTCATGAACTGGGGAAATTTGATTTGACAGGCATTCCACCAGCACCTAGGTAACTGCAAAATCAATCAAATTACAAATGTTTCCTGACAATCTGAACAATGTGATATGTTCTTCACAATATTAGAATCCTGTTGAAACACAAGAATGACTGGTACTGGTGATAATGCATCTAGTCAAAGCAGTGTGATGTTTTTGTAGAGAGTAACTAATTTCATTTTGTATTTGTAGAGGTGTTCCCCAAATAGAAGTCACATTTGAAGTTGATGCCAATGGCATCCTCAATGTGAAGGCTGAAGACAAGGGAACTGGAAAATCAGAAAAGATCACCATCACCAATGACAAGGGTCGTTTGAGTCAAGAGGAAATTGACCGAATGGTTCAAGAGGCAGAGGAGTTTGCTGATGAGGACAAAAAGGTGAAGGAGCGAATTGATGCCCGCAACAGCTTGGAAACTTATGTGTACAACATGAAGAATCAAATCAATGATAAGGACAAGTTAGGAGACAAAATTGATTCTGAGGATAAGGAGACCATTGAGACAGCTGTGAAGGAGGCCTTGGAGTGGCTGGATGACAACCAGAGTGCTGAGAAAGAAGACTTTGAGGAGAAACTAAAGGAAGTTGAGAGTGTTTGTACTCCTATTATCACAAAAGTGTATCAAAAATCTGGAGGACCTGGGCCAGATAGTTATGGGGAGGATGATGATGATGACACACATGAAGAGTTGTAAATGCAGTGGTTTTAGATTCATTCAGTTCACTACGAGATGCTGAAATGAGGGAGAACTGTCGGCAACACTTTGAAAACACTTCCTCTTGAGACAGTGTTCAGTGTATACTGACTCGAACTCATAGAGATGATAGGAGTTTAGTGCTATTTCCTGAGAAAGCTGAAATAAGACTCTAGTCATGTCTTCATAGAAGATTTCAGTCCAATTTTGAAGATGGGTTTTCACTTTTTACATCAGTTGGCCAAAGGGTGGCTTCTGTCTTTCAGGTACTGTGAACTTTGTAATAACCCACTGTAAATATATTTCAATGCTTGGGAGCCAACAAACACAAAAATTAAAAATTGTTGACACACAGTTCAAATAAATATTTTGCAACTCCAACAACTACATATCCAACAAAAGGTGAAATCAAAAAGCTGATGTTTCCAAGGAAAAATGAATGTAGGCTGGTTTGATGTGGTAGTTGAATATCTTTTGTCGATGAATGTGATCTAGAGAATTATAATTACATACATAAACATGAGACTGTATGCATGTTCCAAGCATGATACAATCAAACTGTAGTATGAATGCTTTTCAAATCAATTACATTGAGTTGAAAAAGAAATGCTTGGAACAGCAACAACTCATGGACAAAAAGCATGGGAATGAAAGTTTTTCGGAGTCAATTATATATGCATTTGCCTTCTTGATTGATGAAAACAGTGTTAATTGGAAGTTTATCTTGAACTATTTGATTTCCTCCTTAGAAAACACCCTTTACTTTATAAAACGTATCCTCTGTTATTTATGATTATGTTTCCTCCATCATGAGTTCGTCACATTTGCTTCTTCTCCTGAGAATGTCAAATTCTTGATTCAACATGCACTCTTTACAATTTAATGTTAAACAAAATGGCAATTTCATAAGTGATAGCAAAGTTGCATTAATTGTTGTATCACGATTTTTTTGTTTTATTGATCACATATTCATATGTGAAATGAAGTAAGTTGGAGTTGAGCAAAAGAAAAGTTTACCTTCAATCACCCAAAAATGTTTTTGTAGATGTAAAAGTTTTGCTAGAACTACAGTGGAAGACTTCAAACCCCAAAGCATGAACAAAGAGGAATGATCATTTGCGAAACTTGTAATTCAACAATGTTTTGTATGACACAAAGAAAAGTAGCAATCCACGGAGTTGCAAATTCTTTTTAAGCTTGGGATTCTACAAAACATCAAAGGCAAGGAACCTTTTCCTTGCCAAGAACTAAAGACCATAGTGAATGAGAAGTTGGAATGATCGTTGAGGTTAAAATATAGAATTTAGGATCTAGTAATTGACAACCCCTTCATGCTTGTAGCATCAACATTGACTTTCACAAAAGATAAATGGAACTTGCAAATTATAACCAAGCTTTTGTTGTTGAACCCACCCTAAACCATAAACCCTAAAAACATTCATCTTTTTTTATCATAGTTGGTTGGGTCTTATATGAGATTTGGGGGGGGGGGGGGGGGGGGGGGGGGGGGAGAATAACAAACAAAATGAGAGACGAAAAAAAGATAGAAAAAAGATAAGAAAACTAGTGAAATAGAGA
>Ga0116227_10002227_pt1 | contig 44227 bp, 32 predicted proteins | sample S1TSphgellanicum_FD_89693 | JGI IMG/M metagenome (GOLD analysis project Ga0116227, IMG submission 89693) | Host-associated microbial communities from peat moss isolated from Minnesota, USA - S1T2_Fb - Sphagnum magellanicum MG | ecosystem: Host-associated > Plants > Peat moss > Unclassified...
AAAGATGATATTTTGGCTTATGTTGAAACTTGAGATTAGTTACAGAGTTATAATAGCTTGAAGGATCTTGGTTTCCTTTAGACTATTTTTTGAAGGTTATATTTTTGCATGGTGAAATATTTGAGTTTCCATAATTCTTCTTTTGGTTTAAGATACTTTTTAATGTAAATGGCAAGGCCACAGTGTGACTGACACACCCCTTGTTTTCATACAACAAGTAAATGTTAAGGTGTGTGTGACTCCAGCAATTGCAGAGCTCGCCCTTTAATCTTCAGTACCAGAACTTCAAACTCGGGATTGATTGATTTTATATGTGAGAATCCAAGTTGTAGCACACTAAACAGGTCGGTTCAGTTTATTTGGAACTTCTTGTAGAATTCAAAGGAAAATAGGATATGGTGAGAAATTGGCATTTCCTGTGTTCGAAATAGTTCATCATCTGTACATAGTGGGCATTGATGCATGTGTGTTTTTTATTATTGGGGTCGATTTGGTGGAGTGGTCAAAATGGTGATCATACGTAGGATGATTTAGCCAAATTTGGCTGTAAATAAAATATGAAAGGAAAACAACAAACAAAGCCTTCTTTCTTTTTGGCTCCCCATGCAAAACCATGTATAGAAATCTGGCAATTAAAATAAATCAAAAGTCATTTCATTTTAGCAATTTTAATTTTAAATTTAAATTTGTGGCACAATTTTGCCAGTGGGAAATTGGGCATTGCTTAAGAACCTACGACAAAGGCATAATACTTGGTAACCTAAAGATGAGCTCAAAATCAAAGAGAAAACTCCAAATTACTATATATTTATAAATTTGACCACATTCTGCACATAAATAACAGATGCACACATTTATTTCCATGATCCTTTTATTTTTCAACAGAACTTATAATTAAAAAATTGACAAGAAAGGGAGATTTTTTTTTTCTAGTGTATATTGGAAATTCAACTAACTTTGCTAATTATAGGGAAAAATTTTCCAATTCTTTTATATCATAAAACTGGGAGAAAAGATAAGAAAAGAAAAAACCCCTGGAAATAGGGTTCATGAGATAAGTGGGTTGGTGACCACCCACAAAATATCTGAGCCAAATATGGCGATTTGAGAACTTTTCCCCTGAAAATCTGGCAAAATTTTTGGAATAGAAAAGGAATTTTAAAACAGAGAAATAATATGTTCTCTGTCAAGTAAGTGCAAATTTTGGCATAAAATAAAATGGAAAAAAGCATTTTTCCATCACTGGAAAACAAATGACAAATAGGGCAATCGACAGCTGAGAATTGGCAAATACAAAAAGAAAAAATATAACAATCGATGCGGTCATGAAGAATTGGCAATGGGGCATGCATCCTCTCTGCCTTTAGTTCTTTCTGTATTAAGGAAAGGAACTGGCAGAGAGAGTACTTGCTGCACCCCATTGCTTGTTTTTGATGGCATTAGAAATGGATTGGGTACTACCCATTCTTCACAGTCCTGCTGCTACCTGGGATTGGAATGGGCTCAGTTAAGTGTACTTAACTCACAACTTACAAGCTTGCATCAACATTCTTACAGGCTGTGTCCAGCCAAGCTTGTCTGTTCCTCAATACCAAGAAGAGCTCTTTACTCCAGTTGTTTGCACTCTGAATGAAAACAAAACCTTCAGGATTCTTTTCATTAGAGTGTGATATGCATGCATGTACAACAAATCTTACAATTCTATTCTACTCTTCACCCCAAAAAAACGGAAAAAGAAAGGAAATTTTTTCACTTCTCGAACTGATCTTTGTACCGTCTTCAATTAGAGACACATCTGATATATGAATAAAATTGATGAAACCTTGCCAATATTATGAAAGCAGAAGCACCCATCTGGAAGGGGAAAGGAACAAACAAAAAGAGAGGACCAACATCCAACCAAGAGAACATCACTCAAAAGCGCAAACACAGAACAAAGGCTGCAAATCAACCCATTTGCTCTAAAGCTCAACAAGCTAGAGCTAGTGCAATTACCCAGGGAAACTAAGTGCACATTTTGAACAGATGCTCATTTACAACCCTTGGCAAAAAAAAAATTCTTTTTCTTTTGGTTTAATTTTGTGATGTATCCAAACTGGTGATCCACAAGAACATTAGCCAAATTTGGCTATAGACCAGACATGAAAGTAGAAAAACTTATGAATCCTTTTATGTGTTGGCTACCTGCTGGAACCTGTTGTAAAAATCTAGAAGTTAAAAAAATAATAATAATAAATAAATAAATAAATAAATATTATATATATATCCAAAATCTGGTAAAATTTTTCCACAAAAGTCCTTTGTATGCATTGAAATCTTAATTTTCAGGTTCAAAAAAATGGCAAAATTCACCAAAGAAAAAAAAACATTGACCCTTGGTTTTAGTGTTCTCCATCTCAACTGTTGTTGGAGTTTGCTAGAACATGGTTGTACACAACCTCCATATTGTACAATTAGAAGTTGCCACACACACATATTGTCACAGCTGTTTACAGACACTTACAACAGAAAATGGTTTTTCCTACCACGCTAAGGCCTTGGCCCATGACACATCTATCTATGAAGGAAGGTAGTTTGTTTTGTTCTGTTTTGTAGTTATGAGATCCACCCAACCAGGATGCTTCAGATTGTGTTCTTGCTGTCTTTGGAAAGCTTTCGATGAGGAGGGGTGCATGGGCTTGGTTCCATGACATTTGGACTTGCGGTGCAAAAGTTCTTGAATATTGAATGATTTCTTGACTGTAGCTGAAAATTTCGGAGGAATTGGAATGTGCCTTTGGTGTTGTTGGACAGATCTTGATGAGCAGGATTTAATGGAATTTATTTGGTAAGATTTGGATTCAAAATGTGGGAGATATTGATTTTTAAGTGGTTTCTGCCGCTGAAAATTCAAATAATTTTTTAAAAACCAGGTTTTGGAAAGAAAAATCAGTTGAGGACGTGGTAACACTTGGGCCAACGGCACAGGCCATACTAGTACATGTGAAGTGAACTTTGTGTCTTTAACCACCTCAATGTAATAAATGCATGATATTTATCATATTTTGACATTAGTGTAATATGAAAAATTGCATTGTCAAAATATGTGTCATATCTATCATAGTTTGGCATTAATGTGATATCAACCCATTTCAATGTAAAGATATGTGTAATATTTTATTGTAGTTTAACAATAGGGTAATATCAAACCATTTCATTGTAAACTATTTTGTTATTTGACTTTAGCATAATATCAACCATTTCAACATAAAATGTTTTGTATTTTGACTTTAGCATAATATCAACCATTTCAACAAAAAATGTTTCGTATTTTACCTTTAGCATAATATCAACTATTTCAATGTAAAATATGTGTAATATTTTATTGTAGATTAACATTACGGTAATATCAACCAATTTCAACAAAAGAAATCTTAATTTGACTTTGGCATCATATTAAATATTTAATGTAAAACATGTGTAATATTTTATGATAGTTTGACACTAGGGTAATATCAAACCATTTAAACTTAAAATATTTTGTAGTTTGACTTGACCATAATATCAACCGATTTCAACATAAAATGTTTTGTGGTTGGACTTTAGTATAATATCAAGCCATTTGAATGTAAAATAATATGCAATATTTCCCATAGTTTGACATGAGGGTGCCTAATATGTGCCACACTTTGGTTGTAGAAGAAACCATATTTTGTTGTAGGGAGAGAGTTTTACATCATGTTTTTGGCATTTGTATTAGAGTTGGCCACAACATGGTCTTTTAGTACAGTTCCAACAACTGAAAAACTACTCAATGCTTTCAGCCATACACTCAATGTCCAGCATGTACAAGTTTGTTGTACATCCAATACCACTACATACTATATTGCCACAGCTGTTTACAGGTTTAAAGAATTTGTGCTTTGCTAGTTGGGTGGTAGGCTAGATGAAGTCTGCTTCGCTTGTGTTTCAAATTCATCATTCTGGTCGAGTGTATCATACCTAGAAAGGCAGAAATCAATTGACAACTCAATATTTAAACAATGAATTTAATTTTAATTTTTAAAGTTAAAATGAAGTTATTATATAGTTCAAGTTGTTTCTCTTCATTAGAAATTCTCAATTGGCTGCTGCCTAATGAATTTCTGGCTAGCTTTCATGTGACGGTTTGGAAGGGAAGAAGAACATGCAAAATTCAGTGTGTCTTTTTATGCTAGGTAAGGACCTCGAATGGGGCTGTTATAGGAATTTGAGTCCCATGCTTAGCTCCTACCCTCACATGTGAGACCCTCATTCCCAGAACAGCCTCATTCTTGATCGTTACCCTACACATAAAGCACCCTGAGAAATTTCTTGGTGTATTTGGAGGGCACCTTGTAATATATGTGATCTTCTGCCTACTCCTTAAGAATAAGTGGAGAACACCTCTAATGCCTACTTAGAGGTGCTCCAACTCTTGAGCAGTAGGTGTAAGAACCCTCCTGGGTCTCATGATTGAGATATCTTAAGGTTTATGATCATGTGCGCCTCATGCTTTATGATGGGTGGAACATATAGAGTTTGTGGGCTTCTCACAATACAGGTCCAGATTCAGCTCCTACCTTGTCCTAGGCCTCTGATTTTGAGCAAGTACACCCTCCTTGGGGATTTCACATTACACATAAAATGCTCAACAACACATGCATGTTCTGTTTCAAAGAAGAGTCATGTGCTAGGCAGTCATGTTTGGCCAGCTCTCTCGCCAATATAGTGGGAGTTACAAAGTGAGTATGGCAGGAATTACACTTTGTGATTCCCACCATACTAGAAGAAGAGGATTGGAGTGGCTTGTTTCTTTTATGGTCAGTCTGCCAGGGCATTACACTGATAGACCTCTCAAGTTCTGCCCTCGGTTGGTTTGCAGGTGTTATGCCCTGCTGCCAAGGTGTTACCTATCGACATCCTTACCTCCATCTCAATCGAAAGTCAAGCAAAATATGATCACTCTCAAGCAAGTGGAATATAGAGGTGCATTTCCGCCTTTTGATTGTTTTTTGACAAAATTCCTGTTCTTTTTCCACAAAAAAATTGAGAAACTTCTGTTTTACTAGTGTATATTTGACTAATTTTTCTTTCTTTTTTGTGAAAAATTAGCCAAATTTTCAATACCACAAAATTGGGGAAAAAAAACCCAGATTCTGTCTCAGGAATACTGTCAGATAATAAAGGAAGTTTTCTATTTCAATGTGGGTTATCTAACAACAGATTTAGCCATCCATGTGTAGAAGAGAAGGGCTCCAAATGGGTCCCTTTCTATCATCATCTTACAAGATTTTGTTGGTCCATGGACTACACATTCACTTGGGTTTACAACACCTTAATGCTAGAAATAGCTCGGCCATTATGAACAAAAATATGTGAGTTTCAAACACATCCATATAAAATACTTAATAACTCAGAACTTGATTTTAAAAGTTAAAGTAATTTGAACTTAAAGCACTACAAGTAGTAGGTAAAGGCAAGCAATTGATTTGATATTTTACTTATTTCAAAGAAATCTACTCCATTGTTATGCATCTCATTTGATTTTATTCTTGTTCAATTTGGGTTTGATTGCATTTAAAACCTTCTTATTGTTAAGGAATTACTAATTGTTGCACCATGGTGCTCCATAGTTCCTTTGAGAAATAGGGAAGATCTAGTCCCCATAGGAATGAGATTTGCATCAATAAAGTGTCATCTAAATAACATACCAATGAATAGACATATAGAATATGTTATGTACATAAGTGACAAGTTAATAAACACAAACATAAACATAAAAGCAAGTGTAGACTATGGACGGTTGGTATTGTGGCAAAAATTGAACTATATAACCTACATATAATTGTATTTTCTGTATATGTTACATATATTAACTATTTGGACATGTATGGTAGACAAAGGATCACTGCTAATGTTTGAATGGAAGTTCAAATTATATATGTTTTGGAAAAAGTTAATATTTTTAGATGTAGGAAAATGCATATGGTGTATGGAGCATGCTTCCTACATGTAGTGGAAATATGGTTAACAAACTCAATCAACATTATACTTCAATTTGCAACAAGCTTGTGAATGTAAGCTAGTAGGCAAAATTTACCTTGCCATTGTACAAACAAGCTAGATTATATATAGTAACATAAATCCTTGCATGCCATAAATGTGAATAGGATTTGAACTCCAATTTGTATACATGTTTTGACCTTTTTTTATTTTTACACTACCTTAGAATTGAATACATATTCATCATTTCCCATAGTTTGGACTATGTGCGGTGCAAGGTGCCATGGGTTGGGAGTTTGGATCATGACAAAATAGATCATAATTTTTTTATTTTTTAAAAACCTACCTATGATTTCTACCTTAATAATAGGGTTCCACACCCCTACATAGCATGTTACATCCCACTACATACCATGTTAGCCATGCATAACATGTTACATTCTATCTACATACCACGTTACATACCCCTCCATGCTTGTGACATACCCCCACATACCATGTTGCACATGCATAATATGTCACAGAACCTTTGCATACCACATTACATACCCCTACATACTTGTGACATACCTTGCATAACATGTTACATATTGCTAATACCCCCTAACAACCAAAATATTTTTAGGTTGCAAGAGAAGCACTTATGACTGTAGAGATTTTAGATTTGGGCAATGCATTGAAGAAGGAAAATATTGACCAATAATCACCAAATTTGACAACATATTTTATTCCAACAACATTAATCAAAATTATGTTTGACCTTTGTACAAACTACAAATATACATTTAGCCATGACAATATATGTTTATGTACATAACCCTTATGATAAAGGATTGTAAGTCTACCATTATTAATTACTAGGATGTCTATGGTACTAACCAGTTTAAAGATTTATGGGATTACGAATATCTTAGATGATTAGGTAGATTATTCCCAACCAATCACTAACATGAACTATTTAATCCCACTAGCTTGACCCTTTTGGTAAAGGATGGTAAGTCTACCATTAATAATTATTAGTTATTAGGATGCATATGGTACTAACTAATTTAGAAATTTCTACCTTTTAAACATTATCCCCCTTTTACTTTGGATTGCATGGACTCCTACTTTTTATTATGTGGGTTGAGGTTCTGAAATTGTGTTATTGCCTATCATCTTAGAAGGAGAACCAACACTTTCAAGGGTTCAGTATTCTTCCTCAAGTCTTAGGGATGCCTTTGGTGTTTGGAAGGTGAGCTCTTGGTGGGAAATACCATTTGCATTATTGTCATCATAGTTGTTGGATGTGTTCCAAGCACCCTCAATTTTGAATTTATGGAAGGTTTTTTAATATGTTGTTAGTTATTGATATTGAGTCGCCTCATCTGCCAATGTAAGGAAAGTGGCAATATTTAGAATGGCATTGAGCTCCCCCTTGAACTCATTCCATTTAGCATTCCTTTTCCTTATCTTCTGCCATTGGGCCACTACTTCTAACTTCAAAAAGGTATGCACCTTGAAAAGAATGTTGTACATGGCCAACCTTGGATCTACCATAACTACCTTCAAAGATCAATGCTTTCATTGTATCATTTGGCTTGCTTTACTATTAAATAAAAGAAATAGGAAAAGTTTGGGTTCTAGCCACTTGGGGAAATAGGAAAACTTCGGGTTCTAGCCACTTGGAGTCCAATTATTTCAAAAACCTCAAAATTGTTGAGTTTCATGAAAAAACCAATAGTAGTAAAACAAATCATCTATGTATTTGATTTTTTTGAATTTTGAGAACTATGGTCATACATCAAACTAGGCATTTTGATTGTCGTGAACATGGTGGTTACATATATCAAAAAATGGGTATTTTGATCATTTTGAGAACTATGGTTATGAACTTTAACCTTTAAATGTCATGGCAAACCAATTTGGTCCACTTTTCAATGCATATTTGTCTTTTGTTAATGTTTAAAGGTACATTCACAAAGGTAAGAGCCATAGGAACTGTAAGCAATGTTTTTGTGTCAAAATTTATATTGATATTGAACATTTTTTTAATATGTTTTGATAATAATGTTTATAATATATCGTGGAAACATGTACAATAATTTGAAATGAATCTAATGAAATTTGAATTCTCAAAAACATTGATTAATCAATGTAACCAATGTTTTACAATGTTTTTATTACTTGAAAAAACTCATAAATGACTTGAAAATTACATAATTTTGGAGAAACTTTTAAAACACATATTCACATAAGAGTATAATGTAACATATTTTTTAGTCAAAAGGACTTTCTTATGACTTTTTACAACTCACAAATGGAATATTCTTAATATATACCCAAAATATTTCAAAATAAATAGTCGCCAAATCCTTACTAAGGGTGCACCCCAAGTTCCTTATTTGTGAATGTACCCTTAATGGTTAAGGATAACCAACCTTATACCCAAGAAGGTTTGGCAAGAATCTAACACCAATTTTGAACCCTACTCAAACAAAGAGTATGTTTATTCACAATCCTAGTTTACTAAAGATTTGGAACTCATGTGCATTTTGTTTGTTATGAAATAAACAATTGTATGGATTAAAAAACATTAAAGCCCATCATTTCATGTGAATTGTATGATGGAGGTTTGAAAGGTTTGAATAATGTCAATGTTGTAATAAGTCAATAAATTAGAATGCCACAACATTCAAATGGATGAAATTAGGCTACAAGTAGGTATCTAGCCTATCTCTTAATGGTTGTGGGTTTGAAATTGGTGAACAATTACATGTTTTGCAAGACATGTAAGACAAGAAGTGTGATAATGGAGATTATGAATTGTGCAATTATGCAATTATGTAAGATGTTAATCATGAACTACATAATTGAGTAAAACATTTATCTTGAATTGTGCAATTGTGGTAGGATAATGCACATTGACATGACTTGCAAAGTTTGTAGAGGAAGACATTAAACATCTCTCAATGTACTTTGTCCAATGCATTTGTTGGTCGACATGGTTAAACCATAAAATCACATGATTTTATAATAAGGTTTGATGAGTTTGACCATTATTTTGCTTATATATAAAATAAAATAATAATTATTCAACATGAAAAACTATGTTGTTGGTTGGTTCTCACATTCTCTTAAAAGTAATGGGTTTGAAAATAATGTGGGACAACAAAACATGTAGAACAAGCAAAACCACTTAGTGTTTTTACATATAACCATGCTAAAAGAATGCAAAAATACAAGCCTAAAAATGCATTAGATAAAGCTTGCTAGGGGGATATTTTGCATTTCATGTCCATATGTTGACAAACAAACAAAAAAATTATATATATATATATATAATCATTTAATGTGTGATTTTGTGTGTTTGTAAAATTTCATGTTTGTTGGAGATATTTTGTATTACATGTTTGTAAAAAGATGTTTATATAATCGATTTGATTCACATCATCTCCATATGTTAACAAGGGGTGTGTCACACTATGGCCTTGCCATTTACATTAAAAAGTATCTTAAAGAAAAAAAAGAATTATAAAAACTCAAATATTTCACCATGCAAAAATATAATCTTCAAAAAAATCCTCTAAACGAACCAAAATCCTTCAAGATATCATAACTGTATAAGTAAATCTCAAGTTTGAACACAAGCCAAAATATCATCTTTCAAAAAGTCGTATAAAAATAGACCTACTACCTAGGGGACAAAATCCCTTAAGCTACTATACCTAAACACAATAGCCTTGCCTTGGTAGGGTTTAGGGTTTGTTGGCCTTGGTGGTAGGGAAGGCCAACGAATGAAAAGCATTAGAGTTTAAGATATTAAGTAATATCATCTATTGTGCAATTCTGCACAGAATCACCCAAAAACAAAAAGACAAGCCCGCAAAAGACAAGCCCAAAAATGCATCAGACAAAGCTCGTTGTTGAGGATATTTGGAGCGGTGTTTACAAAATCAGCTTGATCTGCATCATCTCCATGTGTTGACAAGCGAAAAGCATTAGAATTTAACGTATAAGTAATATCATCTTGTGCCTCCTCCACCCTCACAGACTTCAAAGTTGTGTTGTCGTCATCATCTCTGTAAGTCGTCGTCGTCGTCTCTCTCTCTCTCTCTCTCTCTCTCGCTCGCGCGCGCGCGCACCTAAAGAAAATCTTCTGACATCTCTTTCTCTGCAACGCATTTTAGCAAAACCCGAGAACCAAAGCAGCAACAGCAGAGAGAGGCAACAGGTAGCAAATAAAGATGGGTGATATCAGATCATGACAACTCACGATCCAATCATTCCTGCCTCGATGTATGGCTCCGTCCCTGCCTTGAATTTAACATTCTAGGATTAAAAGCAATGAAGGAAATGACTCCTACAAGCACCTACAAGCAGGTGTGTTTTGTTTGTTTTTTTTCCTTTTCCAATTTTGTGATTTAGCAAAAGTGGAGCAAAAGTGGTGATCGATCATCCATGAGAAGATTTCGCAAGATTTGTCGACGAGGAAATATGAAAGTACTTAAGAAGAAAAATATCGAGCATCTTTTCTTATATTTTGGTTACCTGCTGCAAAGTTTGGAATTGTTTGGGAAAATTTGGCAACTAGAAAACAAACACTAAATTTTGACCAATTTGGAAGAAAAAAAAATGCTGACTACAAAATGCCACCCTCTGTCGCTGCCTTTGCCCATGACATGACAGTGACGAGAGGGAGAGAGAAAAAGACTAGAGATCAGAGACTGACTGACTACTAATTAGCTTTCCTTACGGGAGTTTCATAATTAGAAGCTTTGGGTCTGTCAAAAAACCAGCTGCTACTAGCTACTTAATTACTACCCTCGTAGGTCGTGCAAGCTGCTTCTGCTGCAGCTACAGTGCCTGTGCTACTGCCTGTCATCTATGCTCCAATTGTTTGTTTGTTGAGTAAATTTGTTTATTGTATTTTGGGGTTTTGTTCATGGTGTCCTCGGACAAAGTGCAAGCATCAATCTGTTGTTATTACTTGCCGGGCCTTTGTGTGACCTGGAAAGCCGCTGGCTGGCCACGATTCCGTGGCGATACCACCCACGTCTCCAACGTCGTGGCTGGAGCGTTGATGATGACAGGCTTCATCTCTCTGGCTGGCTGGCGTTTGTGAATTACAACACCAGCTACTTTTGCAACGCCACGCATGAGCTTGCACCGCCACAAACCCCTCCTGCTTCTTCCTCTTCGTCATCGCCCGCGAGCGAGCTCGCGGGGAGGGAGGGCGGTCGACGCCCCCACTTAACGGGAGGGACACTTGGTTCTGGGTTAGGGTTTAGGATTTGGGTATAGGGTTTCAGGTTCGGTTTTAGGGTTTAGGATTAGGGTATTAGGGTACAGGGTTTGGGGTCTTTAGAGTTTAGGTTAGTTCCATTAGGGTATAGGAGACACAAATGGAGTCCTTTACCAAGGGAATAAGAGACAAGGACAGGGCCTCACAGGTCCTTGCCCCTCTTCACTCAGGCTACCCACCTCATTCCTAGGGCTCAAACCTCAAACCCCTCACATGCCTTGGGTGAACCTGCACACCTGGATGTTGGTACCATGGTAGAAATCCCAAAATCCATTTAAATTATTTCAAAATATTACAAATGTCACCCCATGCGTAGACTAAATCAGGGTCTCTGAGTTCAAATCTAATAATTTTTTGGGGGCTTAATATGGCCAAGTAAGAGAGGCCTCACTCAAAAAGGTGAAGGTACCACCAACGTGGGTGCTTGTTCACCCTCTGTATGCCACATATCCACTTTTAACCTATTGAGTTAATTAGCCAAAAAAAACTCAAAGTTAATGCAAAGTGCAGCACACAGTGGCCAACAATGATGATGAGGGTTTTTGAACTTAGGATATCCCCATGGAATGAACCACTGAGATTCAGAAGTTCAGAACACTAGGCTACCTGTACTAAACCCTAAACCCTACTAGCCTTGATCTTGATCAAACTCTTTCTTCACAATCCCGGCTTCATAGTTTGAAGAAATGTGGGCCACTTGGGAACCCCCTAAACCCTATCACAAGAAAAATATTTGCCATGCTCAAAAATTCAAATGGGTGAAGTCAACTGAGCAACTTAATAGCAATGTGCACTTAAAGGGTTTGGCATAGTGGACTTGGGAAACATGTAAGTAGGAGGACACTTGGGAATTTGGAAAGGGTGCCTTGTAATTCTTGAAGACATAGATAGAATAAGGTCCCTTTGGTAATGAAAGGACATTTTTTTTGGCAGTCATTTCCCACCCCCCATATCCTTTGTCCAAAGGTTAAACTTTAATTGCACGTGGAACTACATATAATAATGGGCAAGAAAACTAAAATCTAATCACTAAAAAGCTAAAGGTTAGTCCAATGGTCCATATCACAAGCTGAATAGGCAAAACCAAAAGTGAATCTACTAGCATTGTATGACCACCCATCCCACACAAAAATAATTTTAAAAAAATAAAAATAAAAATTGTAGTACTTGAATAAGACACCAAAACCTTTCAATATATGCTTAGAGAAATTAAGGGAGACATGGAATGCACTTGGAATGGAGTTCACCTTAAGTGATGTAGGGTAGGGTCAAGTATAGGAAGAAGACAAAGCTTAAATCAGGCCCCATTCTTCATTTAACTTTTATGGCTAATGGATGGGTGCAAAGCAGTTGGAATTGTTTGTGTTTTTCTGTCTGCATGTATATATGTATGTATGTATGTATGTATGTATGTATATGTACATGTCTTTGTAAACCCTAAACCCTTTGTGCTGTCCATTCCAAGTGGATAATAAGTCTAATAATACTATAGCACTAGGTACCACTTGTCCAAATCTAGGGTTTAGGGTTCCCAAGTGGCCCACATGGGTTTTTCTCCCTTTGGCTATACCCTCATTCCAACAGAATTGTTATTGGTATTTGTTAAAACCTGGGTGCTTTTTTTTTGGGTAGTTTAGTTGCAGGGCGCCTTCCAAGGCGCACCTAATATGTGCTCTGATGCTGCCAATTGTTGTTTTGAGGTGGGCGTTTCATGTTTTGAATGAAACGCCCACCAATGGGGGTTTCCCCCCACCATTATACCCAGCGGGTATATGATGTATACCCACTGGGTATCAGCAGAAATTTGTGTTTTATTATTAAAAAAAAGAACAGCTAGTTTTACATTGTGTAAGTCAGGGGGATGGGCTTTAGGGAATTGGGCCTGTGTTTGGCTTTGGCTCATGGGGCCCTTATTGGGGTAAAGCCCTCAAAGAAGAGCCCACCTTTATGGGTGAAGTGGGTTTTGGAGGGTTTGTTTTTTCAATTTTGTGATGTAACCACACATCATCATCCACAAGAGGAATTTAGCCAAATTTGGCTACAGGACAGAGAGGCCTGTAGAACCTTCTAAGAATTGTGCTATATTACGGGGACCTGCTCAAAACCTATTTTCTTAAATATGGCAATTTCAGATCTTTTTCTTATGCCAACTTTGGCGCATTCTTTCCCACAAGAATCCTTTGTATGTGTGTAGTAGCACGGGATGAAAGATGAAATTCCAGTGTAGCAGCAGCACCTGAAAATTCCAATCATCCAGGCAGGTTATCAACCAGTTTCTTGAAAACTCAGAAACCAGCTGATAGGTTATTGATACCCGGCCCCTACCGGGTACCCAGGTCAAACCTCAATAGGTAACCAACCAATACAAGTTTTTAGCGTCCTACTATACACTTAAGGGGTGCAGTGGCCCACTTCCAACTTAAGTGGGGCTGAAGGCCAGTTACTTAATTTAATTACATTTTTACCCTGGTAACTAAATGGGCGCAACGCACCAGGCCATTAGTGAGGTTTGATTAGGGGCAATTGATTTTTAAAAACTTGTTTTAAAAGCTTTAAAAATGGAATATATATAAATAGTGCGGTTCCAGGTAATAATGATGAGTTTATATAACCGGGGTGGGCTCAGCAACCGGCGGCACCGGTCCAGTAAGCCAAGCCCGGGTGTCAATCTGTCTTATGCGGCCCACCCGTTGGCACGCGCCGGGTGCAGGACGGGACGGCGCTTAGCTGTCGCCAACCAGGCGTAACTAATTACGCTCCTAAACTTATTTCCCCCCCCCCGGCCCGCAGGCCTCCCTGTCCGTCAGTCATTTTGATAAATTACGAACGGTAAGTAATTATTAACTGTCAACCCCGTTGTCCAATAGGTAGGTAGGTAGTCGATGCAGGTAACTAAAACTGTTTTTAACTATTTACTAACTCAACAGAAAACTCATCATTACTTTTACCTACGTATATTGTACGATACCTAGTAGTTATTATCGTACAATACAGTTGCCTGACGCTTTTTTAAAATTAAAATTTTATTTTTTCATTTTGGCCAATACCTATTATATTTTTATTTATTTATTTATTTATATGGAAATATAATAGTCAACAGATATATGAAAGTTTTTGTCTCATGGGGATTTTAAGAATTTGGTGGAATTTGGGATCCTCCAAATTTAGGTTTCCTTATTTTCATTTTTAGTTATATTAATGAGTTATATTATATGATGATGATGATGATGATCAACTAAAATAAAAATGCTAAAAGACATTAGTGATTTGAGGCCTTAAAGTCATCGACCAATTTGGTGACTAAATTTCATTTTCAGATTTTAATTTACTTGCTTTATACAATATGTATAACTACATATAATAATATTGTGCTCTCAATCTATAATTGTAGATTTTATTTGTATTTTAAATATTAAGTTGAGTTTTTTTTTCATGTGATTACTTTTTAAATATTTTAATTGAATATGTATACCATTGTAATTTGTGTTGTGTGTATGTGCTCTTGATATTTGTATGACACATATTTACACACACTTATATTTCAGAATTTTAAATGATTGAGATTTATTTTATTTGATTAATTTTAGTTAATGTTTTGTGATAGGTAGGTTAAGTTCCATGCATCAAGGACCTATTATCATCCACATTCAGATTTATTAACACATTATTGATCAATCCATTATGGTTTAATATATGGTCAGATTTTTAACTTGTAAAATACTCATATCAACATTTTTAATTTTTAAAATTAAAAAACAAACAAAAACACACACACACACACACACACACACACACACAATCATTATTTGATAAATCATAAGTAAAAAGTTGGATTTTAAAAGATGAAAATTTAAACACATTAATTGGATCAATTTCCCATAATCACATTTTAATGAATTTAGTCCCTTTTTCTTTTTTCTTTTTTCCCCTTTTTGAGGCACTGTGATTATATTGAATGCAAACTTAATTTTATGTAACTACACTTTCGACCCCAAGCCACGTTGTTGGATGGCAAGGAGAAACATAATAATTATATACAATAATTATATATCAATACTTTAATGAGAAGATTATGAATGCCTTTCATGAATTAGATGAAAATTGTCTTTTCCCCCACCTTGCCATGTGTTAAATAACTAAAGATTGTCACCATTTTAACATACTACAAAAGGGTAATGTCAACATTGTAAAAGGACAACCTTAGTTTCATGTTGCAAATGGATCTAGCAATAGTTTCAAAAGCAAAGCATGGATATGGTTTCGAGATTGAGATGTTGTTGAAGCCCAATGTTATTAAACATGACAATTTTTTAATAGTGAGGTATATAATTAAATATCTGTAGACAAATCATTCAAGTGTGACTTCAATATTATACCCAACAAAAAAATAGAAATGTAAAGACTATGATGTGCAAAAGCGATTGCGCAACCATTTGCACAACATTCCATGAAACCAATGTTGTTTGATAGTAATTTCAATAAAAGCAAAAAAGAAAACCAATGTCCCAAATGAGGCATCATTGCTTATTGGTCACTAATTCACTTGCCTTGTCCTTTAACAAAGCTTATATTCATGAACTTTTGAGAGGTTTAATTATTAATGCTTCTTTTCATTCAACAATATCTATTCTTCTTTTTTTTACTTGTTGCACGGATAAACTCTAAAACTAAACCCTAGACCTAAAACCCAATTGAGGACAAGGGGCTTACCCTAATGGCTAATTTATAAACACAAAAGAATTTAGTGTTTTTTTATATATTGTTAACCCCTAGCAACATCACTAAACCCTAAACTCCAAACATTCATATTCACACAAATGGGGTTGAGGAGCTTTAACTACTACGTACATATTTTCTTTCAAAGAGAGAGTGAGTTTATGTGGATGCAATTTAGCCTTACTACCTTATATAGAGACTTGTTGTGGCCATACCACGTCCGTCCCCAGATACTTATTAGATCATAGGTAACTGCCAGTACTCACACATGCATAGAATCATGTCCAACAAGGTGATAGGTGACCAACTCCTTGTCAGCTATGGGTGCTTTACGTGCATCCTTTAGGTGGTTCCCAATCCATGTTTTTTTTTTAATTAAAAAAACCTACCCAATTTGTCATGGATTTTTTTATAAAAAGGAACTAGCTACCGAACTATTGTAGATTTTCCTCCTCATTGAAACAAACTTTAAACAATAATGTGCTCATTTATGCTTGTGTGTACAAATGAGCTTGGGAGCTCGGTTGTTATGACATTAGCACCCAACCTCACCTAAGAATTTCATGACATATGGGGGGCTCTGTCAATCAAAGCATGCAAAATCCTGTTTTTCGTTTGCGGCCTTTGCAAAAAGAACAGTTTAGAAAAGACTGTCTGCAATCAGTGTTTTCATGGTCTTTTGGCTCTTTGTGTTTGTCTCTTTGTGTTTGGCCTGTTGTCCACAAGCCAAGGCAAAAAAAAAACCACTAGTCACACACCTTTAAACCCTAAAACTCAAGAGAATGGATAAAGATCCTGAGAGGTTGTCATAGCAAGGCAGAACCACCAGTTGGGCCCCAAAACCCCTAAAACCCAATTAAATGGATGATATCATGAGACGTTATCATAGCAAGGCAGAACCACCTGTTGGACCCCTAAAACCCAATTAAATGGATGATATCATGAGACATTGTCATAGCAAGGCAAAACCCACCAGCTGCATGCGGTCATAAACCCTAAACCCAATTAGAGGGATGATATCATGAGAAGTTGTCATAGCAAGGCAAAACCAGCAGCTGAGGTCATAAACCTTAAACCCGATTACACGGATGATATCACGAGAAGTCGTCATAGCAAGGCAAAACCAGCAGCGGGGGTCATAAACCCTAATTTGGACCCAATTAAATGGATGATATCATGAGAGTCGTCATAGCCAGGCCACACTGGATACTATCCAAGAGAACTGTTATCCAATTGAACCGATGATATCATGAAAGGTGTCATAACAAGGCAAAAACCTCCAGTTGGTCCCGTACACCCTAAAAACCCAATTGAACGGATGATATCATGAAAGGTGTCTTATCTGGGCCACACTAGATACTACTATCCAAGAGACTGGTGTTTGAAAGCTGACTAGCATTCCAATGCATTGACAAGCTGCTCTAGAAAATATGAAATTTGAAGCTGAGGCCATAGCGTGTCCAAAGTGGTGTGGCATGTGTTGTTTAATGACCCCTTCCAGAGGGCAAGGATCATGGTAATTTGATCACCAAAGGGTAATTTGGGACATCAAATTGCAATGGTTAATAGGTAATTTGTAAAACTTAATTGGCATCGATGGTAGTGAGCCCTTTGGTTTGATGTTTGAAACTAATTATCAAGCAGGTTGTTAGTTGGTAAGTAATAAAATATGCTGACTATCACATTACCACTGAAGGCCTTGGAACATTATGAGTCCTTGGGATGTTATGCATCACATGTTACCTTGCCCTAGGGTCAATTTCATAATTAATTAATCCTTTAAATAGTCAAAAGATTTTTTGGTGAGAATATAATGTTAAACTGTTGAAAACCATCATAATTATCTTAGGTTACAACATGAATAATTTCATTACTTCATATGACAATATCATAGTGCACTATTATAAATCATGAAATAATAATAACTTCAACTTTTTTAAATGAATTGGTTTTTTGAATAAAATTCAATTTTTCATTTTTTCATTGTGAAAGCTGACCCTAGGCTACGGTAGGTATTTTTGTAGGTTATTACATATTTCTGTAGCTTCCTGAATATAAGTCTTAGACTTCCCTTTGTTGAAAAAGGAAAACAAAGAGGAATGATGCCCATGAGGTTCAAAGAAATTGAAACTATTTATTCCAAGGAGTCTTTATTCTGAAAAACCACAAGATTTTTGAGGTGGGGATTTTGGGCAATTTGATTGCACATACTTGAGTTGTAAGTAGTTGTAGCAAGTTGGAACATATGAGTGTGTACAAATATCTATGCAAAATGCACATTTGCTAACATGATGTGACCTAAATAATTGGCCAAGCTACTAACAATAAAGGAACTACCACTTTTGAGTTTTTCTTTTCAATTGACAAAGATTTTAATGCTCCTTGCCACTCTTGCCTTTGTAATTCTACAAATGAAATTCTAGTACCACATTACACTTCACACCATTCCAACAAGGTGATGCAATTAATCGGCCAACGTACAATAAACAAACTAGCTTTTCTTTTGTTACAGGGGCTTTCAACTCAATACCTAGATTGGTACATCGAATTTGTTGAAAAAATTCCTCTAATTTGCAAGCGAAAAATCCCAATAACTTCTAGTCCTAAACCCTAATCATATTCGCTTAGGACCCTTGATGGTTGGTAAAAAAAAAATTGACCTGAAAACCCTAAACCCTAACAAGTTTCCCAAACATAACAGTGTAGCTGTTTGGACAATACCAAAAACTACTTTACCTCATAGGTAGCTATGCACATATCACATATAGTCCCCACCCATATAGCTATGGGCTTGCAACATTAATAAGACATGAACAAGTGTCACCTAAGAGATGGATCCACTAACTTGCCCCCAACTTCCAAGCATTTTAACAAAAAAGGAAAGAAAAAATTTTGGTCACTGAATATTGAAGTGCATCATGTCCTCATATTATTTATAGTCGAATGTTTTGTATGGGCTTGTAGGTGTTTTGTGTAAGGCTCACAGTCACCCCTTTGTGCTCGCCCTATTTATTGTTGTCTAAATTGCTAACAACATCCTTTGCATCATCACTAGTGTAACTTGCAACATTGGCCCAAGTGTGTATTGGGTTACCCAAAGAATCTTTCCTTTCAAAACCATTTTTGTAATTTAATTGAATTTTTAATAACAAAATTTACTCAAATTTCAATATTTCTCACACCTTAGTTCTAAAAATTTCCAATTTTCTTCCTTAAATTCTACTCATCAAGGGCTTTCCAATCATACCAAGACTGTGAAAGAGCTGATGTGGTTTGGGAGATCTCAACCTGGCAAACAAAACAAGCAAGCTACCTTCATTCATAGATAGATTATTCATTCTTGTATATGAGTTCATAACTGGATGATGTGTGGGCAAGACGAGAAAAGAAAGCAAAGGTGGAGCTATAGATGGAAAAAGGTAATTTAGGGTTGTTTTGGGTATAGGGTGAATGGGTTAGTAGGGGAAGAATTGGTTTGTAGCTAACTATTTGATAGAATACCTAAATGATGCAACAATTGATAAAACAATCAACAGTTATCAAAATCAACAACCAAAAAGTTGAGGATGGTGCTCACCCAATCTTCCATCCACAATTTGCTTGCACACAATCAAAGTATTAAAAATCAAGTTGTGTTGTAGTGATACTACTAGCTTCTTGGACCAACTCCACTGGTGTGCACTGTATAGTGAACTTTGGATGAAGAAAAGTCAACACATGCCGGGTTGACTTAGGAAAATGGTTTTGGCCCAGCGCTTTTGCACAGCATGTTGAGGCTGGCAAATGGCACAGCAAAGCCTAACACCTACTAGCGATTGGCTAGATGGCTTGATTGGTCCAGGTGGGTTGCTATTATTAGTTCCCATCCTTAGCAGTGTCAGTTTTATGGGTGAGGTTGGGAAAAAAGTAAATAATTAATGTTAGATGTGAGAAATATGGTTGCAGGGCCATATTCTCAGCATGGGTGGAGCTGCTCTACCACTTATCAAATGATGTGATCAATTGGATGAAACAATGGAATCGAATCATCACAAAATCAAGTATCAACCAAAAACACACCAAGAAGAATAATAGTAACCAAAAACATCCTTGATGTAATTTGGTGTTCACTCTCACTCATGCACCCACACTTGCATGCACACAATATCAAAAAGAGTAAAAGTAAGTCCTTCGTGCTAATTCTTTTTCAAAATAATAGTAGTAAACAAGGTATGGGTGAGTACTCATTTTATTTTATTTTTGGCGAATTTTTGCATTGTGGTGACAAGAAAAGTTGAAAGAAATTGCTTCAATTTTGTAATTTTTTTCCAAAAAAATCAAAACCACAAAAGTGAAAAAAAACATTGGTAAAATTATGGTAGTGTATTTTTTTAGATCTGCATTTTTCAAACCCCATTTTCAGGTTTTTAAAAAATCCCTATATTTATTTATTTATTTATTTAAAATTACCCTACAAACAAACTTCAGCACTGGACAAACCTTTTGAGACCAAAAAAAAAAATACCAAACGCTGTTCACACTGCAGTACCTCAGGTGTTTTTGTGGCAAATAAAAACACCTAACTCTGTGCACTACTGCAGTAGCTCAGGTGTTTTTGTGGGCCAGCTAGCACATCTTCCAACTCTGTTCACATTGTAGTACGTCTGTTGCGTTTAATTTGGTGCCAGCAAAACCCCTAACGGCGTTCACACTGTAGGTAATAGTCTCCAGGTACCTAATTGTGACAACATATCTCTTCTCTTGTTCACACTGTCGTACTTCTCTTGTTTTGGTGCCAGCAAATTGAAAACACCAACTGCGTTCACACCTTTCGTAGTAGATCAGTCTCACGGTACCTTAATATTTGTGCCAACAAAACACGCCAACTCTGTTCACACCGTATTGTATAGTAGCTCTGCTGCTGCTTGCGTGTACACAAAGGGATAGGGCAGCAGCTACAGCAGTGTTTTTTTTTTCAGGAATTTATTTAATGAAGCTGAAGTGGCGATCATCCATAAAAAGATGTAACAAAAATGGCGATAATTCCTAAGTAGATTTAGCCGGCTAAATCTGGCTACAAACCCACAGGCACACTGAAAAACCAACTAGGTATAGAGATGTGGCAATTTTACTGTTTTTCTCAAATTTGGCGATTGAAACCGTCCCCAATCCATTGATTTTCGCCAAAATTAGAAAAAACGAAAATAAAATTTCGCCTGTAAAAAACCAACGCTGAGCTACAGTAGTGTTGTGTGCGTTGTGGGTTTTGTGTGCGCGCTTTTCGCTTGTCTCGCGAGGAACAGTTGTCGCGAAGGAAAAAACAAACATTGCAAAGGTGAGGAGGAGGAGGAGAAGAAGGAGCTTCTTCTTCTTGTCAAACCCATGTTCTTCCGCTGTTTCCTTCATTTTACTCTTTTTTTTTTTTTTGGGTTTGTTTTCTGGAGAGGAAGTGGAGAGGGAAGCGTTGTTGTCGCTTCTTCTGTTTCCTCCTTTCCTGTTTTTCTGCCTTGGTTTGATGCTTGTGAGTGGTTTTGTCGCCTCTCCTCTCCTCTTCTTATGTGTTGCTGATTTTGAGAGCTTTTTGGGTAAGGAGAGAGTCTAGTAGTGTGTTGGAAGTCGTGATGGAGTGGGAGTGGCAGCTTGAGGTTTGGGGAAAGAAAGAATCCTGGTTGTGGAAGGAGGAGGCGAAGTAGGAGAGAGGGATTCGATGCGATTGTTTCTCTTACCAAAGGTCTTTGAGGAGGTGAGACGTAGTGTTGTTGAGGGAGGGATTGAGGAGGAGGAGGAGGAGGCGTCGTGGTTTTGGCTTCTCTTTCTTCCTGACGAGGAGGAAGATTTGGAAAGGCTTGATGAAATAGGAAAGAAGAAGAGTTAGTGGGAGGTTTTGTAGTTTTAGGCGTTTCTTTCTTTCTTTCTTTCGTGATTTTGTTTTTGTTGTTACTGGTGTGTGTATGTAGCAGTAGTGTGTCTCTGTTGTCGTCTCTGAGGCCATTGAGCAATGACGAGGACAGCTTGATGATTGCGAGGAGGCGATCGGAGTACTAATATACGATGACGATGACGATGTTGATCTAGTGAGGTATGGAGGAGCTGTGGCGACGACAGGTTTTACAACTGATCCGATGCTGTTGCTGCTGCTGCTGGTAGGACGACCTTTGTATAGACGATTTTGAAGAAGATTAAGTATCTACTTCATTTGTTGCGCGATCGATGTTCGAGGTTTTAGCTAGAAATGTAGTCTTTGAGAAGTTCAGTTCGTGGCATTGGAGGAGCTGCTTCTTCTTCTTCTCGAAAGTCACTGGAAGCAGCGGGGGGGGAGAGAGATAGAGATGTCTTCTTCATGTGTGATGCACATCGAGAACTTGGTGTAGTGCTGAGCTGATTTTTTGAAGTGCTTGTGCACTTCGTCTGTGTATGCGCGTGGCGCCCGTTTGTTCGTTTGCGTTCTTACGTAGTCTTTTACAAGTAGCAATTTCATGTTGGAGAGAAGAGAGAAGACAGCGTCTCTCGCTGCCGCTGCAGTTCTTCTATAGCGACAACGACAAGCACAGCCATTAGAGAAAGAACGCGTACATTTGAAGACTTCCGCCAGGAATAACGGTCTTCTGGAACAAGAGAGTTCACAATTTTGGGATGCAACGATAACACAACGCCGATGGTTCTTTTCTCTCTCTCTCTTCCCTCGGCCAAGCCAGGCGTTGTTGCCAACACCTCTCTCTCTCTCTCTCTCTCTCTCTCTCTCTCTCTCTCTCGTCCTTGGAAGAAGTGTTCTCCTCGTATTATGATATTGTTGTTCTTCAGTGGCTGATGCTGGAAGCTTCTTCTGATTAGAACAATGAGACAGCGTCGTTCGTGAAACTTAGTCTGCAGAAAAAGTGATGGCGATGAATAAGCGGAGGTGATGATCAGAAGAAACAACGCTGATATCGATCCAGACACGCTGCAGTAGCACATACGGGCAAGCAATAGATCCTCCGACAATTGTCGTCGCAGGTCGAGCGCTTTCAGCTTCTCTCGGTCGGGCGTCTTGTTGTTGCCTCCTCAGGGGGACGGACTACTGGTGATGACTGCCAAGGGTGTCTTCCAAGATGTCGATCCTGAATTATTGTGAATCTTATCAAGATAGAAGCATACGTTTTTGCATGTGGATGCAGCGCGCATCAGATAATAAAGGGCATAAATCCAAAGCAGGAGTGATTCTTTCTTTGTGATTACAGTTGAAGGGATCTGTTACTGGAGAAACTAAGCCGCTGCTCTTCACGGAAGCAAGCATTCTAAGGATTGCATGCCTGCAAGAAGAAGAAACAAAAGAGAAAATGCTGCTTCACCAAATAGCGATTATTGTATGTATTGGCGTTTGCATGGAGGAGCAACAAGAGAAGAGTGGAACCTCACTTTTTGATCAAAGTTCCCTCTAATCAATCATCAGACTGTCCAAGTTCTCTCTTTTCAATCTGACCCAACACAAACTCTTGTGTTGATCTGCCTCTTTATCACAAGGTTAGTGACTACTGCAACAGACTGGGGATGCTCCACTTTCATGTTCCTGATCCTTACTTGTAATGATAGCTGCTGATTGTATTTGCTCTGCACAAGCCATTCCTCCTCTGCCTTTGCAAAATGCCAATATGCAAAATTCAGCGACTAGAGGAAGGTGATGTTGCTTGCTCCAACTGCATGCTGTGTGTGGGTGGCTGGGTGGGGGTTTCACCATTTCATGTGTTCAGCTTTTGTTTTGCTGAAGCTTATGGAATTTGCTGATTGCTGACCTAATTTCAGTTTCATCTACACATGCTGCCTTGTTCTCTGTATGTATGCCATGAGAAAAAAGCTGTAATAACATTGTGATTTGCAAGCAACTTCTGTATGTTTTCAGTTTTTAGAATTTTTCATATTGCTGCTTTTGTGTCATGTTTTATTGCTTGTACACCAGGTAGACTGACCAAATGGTGCACAGACTTGTTATTTGGTGATCATATGCCTGATGGACTCTTTGCTTTGCATAGAAACTGTACATGATACTCCAAGAGTGTTTAGTTAGACTTTCATTTGTACTGTTTATCAGATTTGGAGGAGGAGGGCATGGAGCACTCGAATCCTCCAGCTGCTGCTTCTCTTCTTCTACTGATTCTCATCAACTTCTGCTGCTGGACAGGTTGTATGCCCCATTGTCGCGATCTGTCTATCAGCATGGATAGCCTTTCTTCAGGAAGAGGGGAGGGACGATCGATCGACTGGTCTCATCCCATGAGCAATTCAGCACACTTGCCGCCGAAAAGCCCTGGTTACTCAATGTTTGGGGGATCAAGCTTGTTTGAAGGTGGTAACATATTCAATGTGCATTCAAGCTTCCCATCTCATGGCAGCAGCCACAAACGCACCCCTTCTGCTGGGTATCTACCACAGTTGCAGCGTCCATGGTTGGAGGAGATTCTGGAGTCACCTGATGGAGATATTGTTGCTACAGTTAAGAAGGGCTCACATCGGCGATCTTCTAGTGATTCAGCTGCATTCCAGGAAAGCCCTTATGACTTCAAAAGCATTGTTGCAGGCCAATCCACTGCTGAGGAGGAATACGTGTGTGGTGCTCGTGGTGCTCATATGTTGAGGAATGTGATTCCAGACTACAACAGGTGAGCCATCTCAGCAGACATTCATTATTTGCAAGGAAATATAGACCTGGGTTCCAATAAAAACCTCAAGCAAATTTGGCATTGTAGCAGAAAAGAATTACCAACTCTGTGCAGATGCAGTCTACATTGTGCTGGGTATGTGAGAAGGCTCTGGGTCTCTCCAAATCTCAGAGGGCTTGCAATATAGAGCTCAATGGAATTTTGACATGATGGGTTGATTTATCTGCAGCATTAATAGGCTGGACGAAGAACAGCTTGTTTCTGTGCTTGCCAAGATGGAACCTTTCCAGAGGCAACCCAAGCAGGGAGCTGAGGGTACTGTGGCCTCTAGGGCTATGATTGCTAATGCAGTGAGACCCAGTTCATCTGGTGACAACTGGACCTTGGAGAGGGGCATGAGACATCTGCTTAGGAACTCACTCCATGGCTCTTCAAACAATACAGTAGTCTGGGAAAATTTGAGAAAACAAAAGCCAACCAATGTAAATGCTGAGAGTATTTCTGATAGTAATAGCCACAGTGAAGGATCCAATGATGAGCAGAGAGTAAGCCTGGGGAAGTGTAAAAGTGAGGCTCAAGTTCCAAACATGAGGGAGGGTGATTGTTCTCACCAAGGACAACAGGAGGATACACAAACAACATCTGAGCAGATTGATCCGAGTCTGGATCCCAAGAAAGCAAAGCGGTGAGTTTCATGTACAGTTATTTGCTAACTCTGGCAATCAGTTACAGGACAGGACCTCTTTTGTAATTGCCGCTGCAACCAGCATTCTGATGGTCTGGAATTTGATTAGTCAAATATTATTAAGCTAGGTTTGTGAAATTCTAGCCAGCTGATTGTGGATCCCAGATGACTATATTTGTATGTGTACAGTATGATTTCTAATGTCAAGATGGCTAAATTGTCACTCTTCAATGTAATGTTCATTCTTTTGTCATAATGTTGTACCTTGTAAAGCCTTTGTTGCTTATTCTAATGTGTGATCCTTTGGGGTGCATTTTGCTTTAAGGGTAGTGTTTCTGGCCTTCCCTCAAGGGTTGTGAATTGGTTAAAGAGGGAAACTTTTCCAATTTCCTGGAATGTATAGAACATGAAGTGATTCTAGCCAGCTGAGTTGTGTCTCTCAGATGACAAGATTGTTTATGAACAGGCACTTCTATTGTGAATATGGGGAAAGGCCATTCTTGCTCATCACTTCAATTGTATCTGTTGTCACTCTTTTGACATGGTTTTGTACTTTGTACAGCCCATTTTTGCTTGTTCTAATGTGTGATCCTTTGATGTGCAATTTGCCCTCAAGGGTAGTATATCTGGGCTGACTAGGATTCTGAGTCTGGTAAATTGTCCTCATTTCTGGCAATGATTACTATGCTAAGTACTTGTGAGCTGGCTTGGGTTCCATGCAGCATGGTCTTTAGAGCATATAATTGATTTGACTGCAGCATTCTTTCACAGGATTCTTGCGAACAGGCAATCAGCTCAGAGATCGCGGGTGAGGAAGTTGCAGTATATCTCTGAGCTAGAAATGAGTGTGAATGCACTACAGGTATGCAAACCATCACCTTGAAGAATATACGTGCAGTAGTTTTGATTCTAACCTAGGTGTGGTCAAGTTGAATCTATATTATTTTTGATCCTGAGGATGCTTCTCCTGGATTGCAGACTGAGGTCACCTCTCTTTCACAGCAGCTCAGTTTGTATGATCATCGGAGAGCAGTGATGACTGCTGAAAACGTTATCCTGAAACAAAAGTTGGCAACTCTTGGACAAACCCAACGGATCAAAGAAGGTGAGTATTTTTTTGTATTTTGTATTCTGCAGTCTCATGACAGCTTGTTGCTTGCAGGAAAGTGCTTGGGTTCAGATCTTCAATCCATGCCCAAGCTCTGTCCTTGGCTTTAGAGGCAGACTTTCCTGTAGACTTTATCACCTTGTTACTCAATGAAGGTTTTGGTTTTTGGGACATTAGTCTCATGGACAAATGTGAAAGTTATGAAACATTGTCTGAGCATGTGTCTTTTCTGTTTGCAGCTCACAGTGAAGCCTTGATGAAGGAGGTGGAGAGACTATCATACCAACATCAGCAGCAGCTGCCACCTCTCTCTCCACCAGGTTTTGACATTCCACAAAAGAAGTTCAGCAAGTGGGATCTGGGGCCCCAGCAGCAGCATTCACCTCTTTTTCCAACAGGCTATGAACTTTTAAAACAGCAATTTAGCAAGCTGGATCTGGGTGCCCATCATCATCAGCAGCAGCAGCAGCTCCCACCACTTTCTCCAACAGGCTATGAGCTACAACTACAGCGTTTCAGCAAGGTGGATCTGGGCTCCCAGTAGCAACAGCTCCCACCCCTTTCTCCAATTCCTTCATTGTAGCTTTCTGCTCAGCTCTCTCAGTGGCTCCATTATTGAATGCCCTTTTTCAAGAAGTCTGGAATGTTGAGGCCTGGATGCCAGTATTACCAGCGCAGGAATTTTAGAACCCATTGCTCTAAGATGACAGCTTGATGATGATGTACATGGATAGCAGCAACAGCAATTGGTGTTACTTGATTAGTTAGTCTTTCCTCAGCTGTTGGCAATGTTAGCATCTGAGTGCCTCGAACTGTGAAGTACTGTGCAGATTGATAATGAGTCAGTGTCAGAGTCTGATAAGCCTGGTGGGTTATTGGGTCCTCTTTCCAAACCAGATGTCATTCTGCCAAGTTCAGCCATAATTTTGCTCTTCATTGCCTAATGTGGGAACCAAGTACCATGTTGCAACTCTGGCAGGAGTCTTGGAAACATTTTCATGATGACAACAACCTGAGGATGTTTGTTTTCTTCCAAACTTTATGTTTGAGGCCCCAAGGTACTGTGCATATTTCACATCCCTTTCAATGTGACACATCTCAGTGTTCAAATTGTGTTCAAAGTGTTCACAGCATTTTCTGCACTTGCTGCATTCAGTTAGAAGTTGAGGTCAAGATTTCCTATCATGTCAAGGTTGCATTCCTTGAATAGTCGTGTTGTTGTAGGCCTTCCAAGGGTCACGGGCTGAGTGTCTAATGTGATGATGGTCCGTGCCACTAGAGTCTGTAATGCAAATGTTCTGGTATTCGAAAAGCATGCAATCACTTGGTGATCCTTATCTTTTTCTAAAACCCAGTAAACACACCCAGAGTATGGGCAGATTAAGCACTTTTTATTATGAAGTTGGTCAAGACACAATGTTCAAACCATTTTGATAGGTAGTGTTAGAAAATGTATGTTTTGTAGAATGTTTTGTGCTTGCAATCTATGTGTCCTCCTGACCTTACACAAAGGCTGTTTATTATGCCTTAAGTCGTTTGCTTCAAATCCACACCTACAAACCAATTTCCCACTAATGTATAATAACATTCATGTTGAAAGGCTATTTGGCAATCCAAATGCAATTAAATTGTTCAAGAAGCAAAATTTCTTTTGCTCTTAACTCCTACTTGATTCCTAAAACCCAAGATTGCCTATGACCAGACAACATCCACACAACAGAGTTCTTTTCTCCTTACACACTATCCCCTCTGATACATAATATGATTTTTGTTTGAACTGCTCAACAGCTGTTAGTGAATGTTTTGTACTCAATTTCTTCAAATTAATCTTTGAATCACAACAACAATTGAATTCAGCATGAATTAACCCTTTTAATTTATTAATCATGATCTTCAAACATATCAAAACATGTATAGTTTTGTTGAGTTATGGTGACCTAGTGAGCATTTCAACACCTCTATACCTTGTTATTTTCAGATAGAACCTTCCAAAAATTGTTCACAATCACCCAGATGTCAAATTTAAGGTTATTTGTTTAACATTGGTCCTAGATTATAATGCTATTAAACAATTCAAAGTGATATAAAAGGTTATTGTAATAATAAAATTTGGTCAAAGGCAACATTTTCAAGCCGATACCAATGCACCTGTCCAACCAAAGAGATTTCTTCCATTTTTGTCAATGTCTTAACTCACTTGACGACCTCTTTTAGTCTCTTGTATTTATCAAAATTTGTGCAACTCTTGTGATGTACAAGTCAATAAAAAGAATATTTATTTTTGTGTAAAAGGCGCAGAATAGACATAATTGAAGTATAAATCCTGGAAACTAACTTAATCAGGCCACTTGGGAGTTTGAAAGTTGGCTTAACATGTAATCAAATGGTTTGTTCAACATGTTATAATTTTATGGGTTTGTGATTGCTAAGCATGCCAATGAATTATCAACCAAAGAACATGCACAATGTCAACCAATATAGCTTGTACAATGTTCTTGAGACATTCCCATCTTGGTCAAATTGAAAAATATATTACAAAGTTTAAAATCCATGATAAGGCAAAAGTTTTCTCCAAACAAATCACTAGGGTTAATCAAACAACTTAGCACTAACAGATTTTCAACTTTTTCGAGCAAGAGGTAGGTGTGTGTGTGTGTTTTTTTTCAACAAGGTTTTTAGGTTTCCAAAGTTTTTCCAAGATTTCACAATAACACTATGTGTTTGTCTTTATAAAAAGTGCCCAAACCCAAAGCCCATGAAAGCTCCAAAAAGGTCTGTGAGGCAAATTCTATTTCACACAATCAAACACTTCTTTTTATCACTTTATCTTTTACAATGTGTGAGCATCACTAGCAAAGCACCACAAATGAAAAGCCAAAGTTTGAAGCTCAATTTCAGTGTGTGTTTTTCTAAGCATGTCCACAACAATAGAGACAGAAGCAATGACCTATGGAGCCAAAGCTTGGAGCCCAGCTTTGATGGGTATTTTTATGAACATGTCCAAAACAACAATGGAGATAGTGGTGATAATGCATGGTTTTGTAAATAGGAGTGTTGTTACAAAAACATTTACTGCCTACAATTGTTGCTTGAACTCATCATTGATAATGCAACCTAGATATCTACTCATTGTAAGATTCATGATCTTTGCAACATTGTGTTTTTCATGATTAAGATTTAGTTTAAAGGAGCAAAAAAAATGCATCTTGCTTCATAAGAAATGCATCTTACTCATTGTTATTTGTCTTCAATTATTTGGCCATATTTATAATGTTATTATATTGTTGTTGCATCATTTTAGCCTTGGTCTATATATTCCAGCCTCTTTAAAAGGGGTTCATTTGATACACTCACAACCAAATACAAAACTTGAATGACGACTACTTAATCGAACTACATCGTCTTCAAGAAAAGAACTAACATGAGAAAGGTTAACAAGAAATGAGAACATAGAATCATCAATTAGTCTTGGCCTTTGTTTAATTAGCACATTTTCATGTGCATGTCCATCAGTGGTTTTCAATTGTGTCAAGACTTTAACACACTATAACACATACATACCTAAGTCAACTACATTCAAAATCTCTATTTTCAATACCTTCAATGTCTTTTGTAGCTAGTCTTTCAAGATCTCCTCTTGGAACAATGAATAAGGTACTCCACTTTGTAAGTCATGTCAACATTCTTTTAGATAATGCTTAGTATAAATTGTGTAATTTGCTTTCTCCTTGAATTGTACACACCAAAATTCACATTGTATGCAACAACCAACCAACTAAAATGCAATGATTGAACAAGAAGTCAATGAATATTCTATTTTTTCATTACCTTTGTTAGTTGTTAAATTATAAAACTTGAAATAAATTTAATGTTGATGTGTGGCACTTGCTTGTGATTCCATAAGAAAATAAAAATGTTCCATATTTGATATCAAACTAAACACAATGCATCATGCATCTTGTGGAGAAATCCATGATGAGTGTTTGGCACGACTGCATTTGTTCTACATGATTAGTATAACTTTTCTGTCAACTGTGAAAATTATATATAAAAAACAAAGCCTACAAAGGCTTTGCTTACTTATTTTACGTAAAATAAACCTCTCAAAAACCCAATCTATCTAAGTGTAAACGGCCAAACCAATACCATGCTTGTAAAGGAGATTTAAAGCAGATTATGTATATTTCTAAAAATATCCAATCAACAATCCTAACCCTAAAAAACTAAAACCCTAAACATCGGCATTTTAAATCCTCAAAAAAGCCTAAACCTTCATGGAAAACCCCGAAAACCTAAATAGACCCCAATAAACCTTTAAAACCCATAAACATACCTTACCATACCAAAAAACCTATGACTTAATCAATAAACAATTAAACCCTATAAACATTTAAAGGCAAACCTTGAAATATAAAAACCCTGATGACAAATACCTACACCCAAAACAAAACCCCTAAAACTATAAAATTAAAGCTAATAAAACCTAAACCCCAATGACAAGCCTTTTAAACTAGAAACAAAACCCTAAAAACCTTTCACATAAACCTTAAAAAAACCAAACCATAATGCAAAAAATAGATTTGTAAAATTTAGCACATGTTCAAACTTCAATACACTAAATATGTATTGAAAGAAATAGACATAATCTTGCCCATTTGCCTTATATTCAAATCACAACAATGAAAAGAACAATTGTGTGACATCTCAACATCTAATATTGCATACACTATCATGATCTTCCCATTTCAGATGGTCTAAAGTAGGTCAAAACCATCAATCCCTAAAAAGATCCATGATAATTTTGTATGAATCATGAAACATAACTATGCAATGTTTAATCCAAGTTATCGTAGGTACATAATCATACTTGCAAAGAATGCCATGTCTACCAACCCCTATAAAATGATTAGTATGTAGACTTTGCATCCACTCCTAGAAACAATTAAATCCTCTAACAACCTGTATCTTCCACAAAACACCACACACATACAAAATCAAAATTGAAGCCTCAACCCAAAATAATTAAGCTCCTTTGAAAAGAAGTGCTTTAAAGTAGGTTAAACAACTTGAGTAACAACCCTTTTGTTTGTAACAAATTAATTTTAGGATGTAAACAATTTCTTTTGCATGAAAAAAAATTGCAATATATGAGTAGAATGATTGTATAGTGGACACCATGATCAAGAACCAACCTTGCATAGGATTGCAAAATTTTGTAACAACGTTCTTCAAATCAATTGAATTTAATATCCTTTTTATTCAAAACAACACAAAAAATCTGCCTAAATTTTTTTTATAAAATTGGAATTGAAATTCTCTTCTAACTTTCTTTTCAAAATAACACAAATTGAAGCTCTTTTCTACAATAACATAGAACAATCTTGTAAAACCACAAAAAATAGTGAGTGTGCTCTTTTTTAAATTAAAAAAAAGTTTTGAAACTCTTTTCTACCTTTTTCTTCAAAAAGGACAAACACATACCAATGTCATCAAACCTTGTCAAAACACACACACACACACACACACACACATACCTCTTGCATGAAAAGGTTGAAAATTGGCCCCTAATGTCCCCCTTCTATCCACCAAAACCTTGAAAACTTGTAAACCTTGCAAAAAGAAAATGCATACACTCCTCATTCAAACATAGAGTGAATTTTGTTTGACCCCCAATTTGGATGGAAAATTGAATTTCGCCCCATTTCAAGCCATTGTGTTTGTTTTGAAAATGTGAACCCATCACATTTGAACCAAGGATGTCACCACATTTGTGCATCCATCACAATGCAATGAATGCATCTATACACAAATGCAACCTTACATCACATAAGTATAGGGTCAATTTAGGTCAACCTAAGGTCAACTTAAGTCAAAGGTCATTTTGGGTGCCTAGAACAAGTTCATAGGCAACTGACAAGGGAGTAGTTTTAGTCGTCATAAGCCCTATGGCAATTGAAAGGTCTTTTAATTGCCACAAAATTTCAATCACCAAATAGTTGGCACTTGAAAACTTTCGGTTGCCTTACATATGGCAACCAAAACTCATTTTCAATCACCATACTTCAGGTGATTGACCTAAAGTTCTCAATCACTAGCTATTGGGCATCTGAAACCTTTTTTTAGTCGCCAACTAATGTTTTTATTATATAGCTAGCCACTGAATTTTTGGTTGCATTTGGTCTCCACGCATGAAGTTTGACCAAAACTTTCCAAAAACATATTACATGCTCCCTTTCCAAATTCATTTGCTAGTGATTGAAAAATTTCAATCATTATCCAATGATCAAAAGTTTTCGATCGACAAAGGAAACCCAGTTTTGGTCACCATTTGTACGGTGACCAAAAATATGTGGTCACAATTCGTATGGGGATCAAAAAAATTTGATCACCAACAATAAAAAGATCAAAACCATTTTTTGGTTGCCCACAATTATTATTTTTTATTATTGGTGACTGAATTTTTGGTCATTGTGCATAGAGTTTGACAAGAGCTTTCCAAAAACATATTACATGTTGCCTTTTCCAAATTTAATTGCTAACAATCAAAAAAATTCACTATCCATCAAAATTTCTCAAATGGCAACTGAAACCCATTTTCAATCACCATCCAATGATTAAGATTTTTCACATGGCAATTGAAACCCATTTTTAGTCACCCTTTGTATGGCAACCAAATTCTTTTATTGTTGGCGACTAAATTTTTGACCAACTTCAATAGCCATGCATAGTGTTAATTGAGAGTTTTCCAAAATAATGTTACAAGCCAAAAGCATTTGGTCGCTAACTTTCAGTCACCACAAACGGTGACCAAATTTTTTTGGTTCGCTCAAATTTACGAGCTACCCAAAGATTCAAATCATTTGATAAAAAATGGACATTATATAATAGTTGGAAAAAAAAATTGATGCCTAAAAAATTTTGGTTGATGCCCAAATGTTTATGGCAATGCTTGAAAAATTCACTCACCAACTTTTGGTCGCCATAATCAACAACTAAAATGTTTTTCACCCACTTTCACAACTAAAAATTTGGTATGGTAGGCGATTCAATTTGGAAAAGGGGTGTGTAATAAGGTTTTGGAAAGCTCTCATCAAACTTTACATGTGGCGACCGAAGGCGACCAAAAATGTAATCCCTAGTGACAAAAAATAAAAATCACTAACAACCAAAAAGGGTTTCAATCGCCCTACTCTTGATGACCAAATTTTTTTATTGTCATCTAAAAACTTTTGATCGTGCAATGGTGATCAAAAAATTTCAATCACTAACAATTGAATTTGGAAAAGAAGGCATGCAATATGTTTTTGGAAAGTTCTCATCAAGCTTTATGCGTGGTGACCAAAGGTAACCAAAAATTTAATCACCAATAATAGATTATAGTAGTTGTTAGCAATTGAAATAATGGTTTTGATCACCATATGAATGGTGATAGAAAATGGGTTTTGATTACAATTCAAGAAATCTAGATCATTGGATGGCAATTGAAATTTTTCGATTGCCAACGACTGAATTTGGAAAAGGGATATGTCATATGTTTTTGGAAAGCTCTCGTCAATCTCTACACAAAGCAACCAAAGGCAACCAAAGACTTGGTCGCTAGCAACTACAAAATGCAATTAATAATGACCGAAAAAAAGTTTCAATCACCAAACTATTGGTGACCAAAAGTTCTCAGTTGCCATATGAATGGTAGTTGAAAATGGGTTTCAATTGCCATCCAAGAAACCTTGATCATTGGATGGCAACCAAAATTAACTATGGCCATCAAAAGCTAATGACCGAAATTGATTTGGTGATCAAAAGCTAATGACCGAAAGGTGGCAACCAATTATCGCAACCGATTATGACAACCAAAAGTTGGCGACCAAAAATTTCCAATTAGCAATCTTGTGGCGACCAAATCTATTTTCGGTCACCATACGTAACAAGTGCAGTCTAAATGTAATTAAATTTTTTATGCATTAGTTTTCATGGACACAACTAACATGTTAAAACAAACGTTGTTGTGACGCCTAACACAAAATGGGTGCATCATGTTGGTTTTGACAACCTTGACTTGAACTTGAAATCTTTTCAACAAACTAAAGAGATCATTTAATTGGGAGATGATTTCATCCCTCATATAACATATTAAATATTGGGGGTTTTCCAAGAGTCCTAACCAATGGTAATCCTATTTCTAACAATTGTTTTTGTTTTCAATGGAACCTTTAGTCCAATCCTCAAACCAATTCTTTTGATTTCTAAAACCTTTGGTTCTGGTCACTTTCACAAAGAATTTAAAATTAATCTAATTTAAAACAAGGCTCCATTTTATCTTAAAGCAATCCATTTCCATTACATAGAATAAAACAAATTTTAAGTAGTATTATTTTGTTCAACTAATGTACATAGTTCAAGCTATAAATTATATAATATTAATTATCCACAACCAGTCAAATGCAATAACTTACTTCAAATGTAAAACCAAGCTTATATTTTTATTGTGAAGTTGTACTTATCTACCTAAAGTACTTCAACTTGTTTAAAATAGGGCAACACTCCATGTTCAAGTTTAAATTCAAGATTCAAAAACAGGTTGATAGCTTAATTAAATTCCAATGATGGTTTCAACAAAAATTGGAACCTTTAGTTTAAAGACCCTATAACTTGACCGTAACTTGAACATGTACCTACCTATATCCCAAAACTTGCCAACACTAGTCCTAACTCCCAAATGTAAGTTACATTAAAAGTCTTCTAGGGTGCCACCCTTTAATTACAAAACATTTCATACCTTATGTGGAATTGTTGCTTCATTTCATGAGCCTCACATCACATTTTGGATTTGCATTCAACCTTCTTCAAAATGTCATTTTTTGATTTCTTTGATTTTGGGAAGGACATTTTTTTTGCTCATAAAGGGAGTTGGTCATGCATTTGAAAGAACAAGGGTTGCCAAACATTCCCCCATTTAAAAGAAGGATCAATTCCCTCATTGCTGTCATGGGACTTTTTCAACAAGCCCTTGTTTAAAACCCATCAAGCCTTGAAAACCAAGCTTCCACTCTTTTATTAATATGATTTCATGTTTCTTCATGCCTTTGTCATAAACTCAAAGAAAGGGTTGTGACATTTAGGTTGATGAACAAGTAATTATACTACTCCTTTACATAGACAATCTTTTGATAAGAATCGCCCTATCATTTAGATTGAATGGTTGAAAATAGCCAATAGATGTTACATCCCTTGAATTTCATAGCAAGCAACACACATAACCCACTACCATGTCACCTTGAATCACCTTGTTGCTTGAAGGCATCACCCTCAATACACAACATCCAAGATATCTTTTCATCAACATTTTGCAACCTATTGTTTCACCATGTAGTTAAATCCATTACTCTTTTCTTCAAGCACTTCACCAACATCCTCTATTTTCTTTTGTCAAATCATTAATTCCAATGTTGCATTCATATTCCAATTTTTTTTAAAATGTGAATGGGGGTCATGCCTTTTATTTTTGAGCCAATGGGTTCACTAGGTTATGGGATTTGATATCATTGCAAGTTGTTGCAACAATGCATTATGCAGCCTTGAAGCTATGTTGTAATTTACAATGTTTTAATTAAGTTGTTAACAATTGAATCTTAATTTTTTTTAGTCAACAACTCATTGGTCATTTTGCACATTATACAAGTTTAAAGCATTGTAGGTTTTTGGCTTGCAATTTGTTTAATTGTTTTTGAAATCACATTGTGTTTTGAACTTTTGTTGTTTATAATTTGTGCTTGACATTTCCATTCCTTGGTTTCTTGTTACAATTGTGTGTTCCTTGGACATGTATTGATTATAATTGCGCATCACATGTGGTTGGAGTTTAATGTTGCCATCGAGTTTTCCTAGTTAGTGGGACCTACATTGTGGATTGTTAATCACACATGCTTTGATCCCTTGTTCTTCTCATTGAGCAGGGAAAATTTGCTTGTTCCTAAGTTGACAACCTTCCAAACATGTTGGAAAGAAGAGGGCAAAGGTCATAACAAAAGGTGTGTAAGCAAGTAAGTTTTAATTTTTTAAAGCCTTCCAACTTGTTCAAAACAAGGTTGTCTATGCAAGTATGGCAAGGGATTCTATACTTTGCATCTTGGTATGAAAAGGATTGAAATTGAGACAAGCAAAAACTTGTCTAATTCATAATTGGGACATCTAGCTGATGGTAGTGTTCTAGATTTATTTCTATTTTTGCATTAGAAAAAAAATTGTAGTAGGGAAGTTTTAATAGCTAAAAGTAAAAGTTATTTTGGGATGTGAACTTGGTCTACTTTGCAAGTGGTTTTGGTGTCTTGGTTTTATTGTTTGGGCAAAAGCACATTAAGGTGTAGTACTTTCCAACATATGTGGAATCCATAATAGTGTTAAAAATAACAAAAATAACATTGTAAATACATTGTAAGCAAGATAATTATATTACATAGATCATATGGCAAGGCTAAACACATGTTTTTTTCTTTTAGGATTTTATCAATGGTAGGTAGTTGTATTAATTAATAATTCAACATTTGAAAAATGATAAGTTGAATTATTATTTTAAATTAAATAAATGACTTCAAAATTTAAAAATCATATTTTATCATATATTTTATATTATGGTCATCAAAATATTTCACAAATTTCCTCCATTATTTCAATGGCATCACAATACTTTCCATGTCAAAAAAAAATCACTCAACTAAGCAATTGTAATAAATATGTAGAATCCATAATCATGTAATATGGGTTGTGATGCAATTTTATAACATTTCAAAAGTCCAATATGTTATGGCAACTCAAAACCCATTCATGAAATTCATGTGATATGATCATTTCTTATAAAATATTATTTATCAAGTCTTTTTCATATTGTATTCATTTTCTTTTGGTTCCATGGTCAATAATCAAGTTGTGACAAGATTATGTAGTCATTCGTAATGTACTTTCACCCTTTTGATGGTCACCCCCTTGGGAATTGAACTTAGGGCGAACCCATCCTTAAGTGGTACCATTAGAAACCACCTCAAGGAAGGGTTAAGGAACCAAAAATGGCCAAATCATTTTCTTGGGCCCTTTCTTTTGAATGTTTTCACAACTATAAATTCTTTTTTTTCTCATGTTTATCCATTGTAATTTAAGTTTTTAAAATTTTATTTGGCTTGAAGTTTATTTTGGAAATTTTTTAAATTGAAAGTTTTTATTTTAATTTTTAATAAAAATGACCCCTTCAGGAATCAATAGCAAGGGGGGGTGCATGCAAGTCATTGTGATTGTCATCTCATTCCTCGTCATCCCATTATTATTATTCTTCAACTACAATAGTGAACGACAAACCAAAGCAATAACAATAAATGGCAATCACCACTGTCACTACCATCAAGTCCAAATTCTTTAAGGTGTACCAAAATCTTGTCACAATGTCACCTTTTTTTGTCTTTTCTACCTTATCCTTTTTTACCATGTAAAAACACATTTATGGATGATTATGATGGAATCTAGAATTGTAATGGTCTAAAATATGGTCCTTCTAAAATATTTGATAATTTTTGATTCATTAGTTTTTATGGGGATCAAAATATAAAGTAAAAATGAATATAATAAAGTCATTTTTGTCCTCTATGGTACACCTTAAAGGATTTTCAACCCACCATCTTGTTAAGTAGCAACAACAAGCAATTGTCATTGCATGCATGTGCTGGGGGTAAGGGAATGCAAGAAGGGAAGCATTTTGGAACATTCAATAAAGTTATTTCTATGGACATTGGCAAGTGTAAAATAACAACAACGTCAAGGAATGTTACAACAAGTTCAAGCACCATAATCACCAAACGTTCAATGGAACTTGTGTTGTCAATGGTGGTGATGTTTGCCATCACCCCAAACTTTCGAACTAGGTTTGGAGATTACATAGCTTCACATAGTTCAAGAGTTTTGTTTAGTCATTGGCTTGGGGTTTAAGACCATTTTTTTTTTCCAAATGTTCATTTGTGAGGAAAACTAATCACCCATAATTTGAATGAATTTATTTCCATCCACACTATTTATCAAACAAGGTGGGCGTGTGATTAAGCATTTTGAACTAGGTAGATGTGGTTTAATGTGAACCAATTGGCTAGTTGACAAACAAGGTCTACTAACCAAATGAAAGTTGGAATGTACCCATGTTGTTTTATAACTTGACGTGGCACAACAAAAGATCACAACATACATGATGTGAAGCCAGTCCATGGAATAATTGATTAGTTAAAAATGATTTCAATCGACCCATCACATTTGAATGAATTTCAATCAACCCATCATAGTGGAAATTCACATTGTTGTGCGATGATGTTTCCACCCAACAAATAGTTGGGTGGAAGGTTTTAATGGAAATGGACAATATATGTGTACATATATATATATATATGATATTTATTTTAATATATGTGTATAAATTAATCATATTAAAATGAACATACTTTGCATAACATTAAAAAAATGTTGTACATGTCAATAAATTATATATCATGTTGTTAAATTAAATTTTACTAGTTAATGCATTACAAATAAATATATTACACCTAATTTTATTTATTAAATATATACTTTAAATGTGGGGAGATCTATATATTTTATTTAAAATGTGTGGGAGATATAATACTTTTCACAAACGATTTTCAATGTTGATTTTAATTAAAGTTATTTACAAATTATGTTATAAGATAATTGTATTTTTTTTCAAAACATTCTTGTTGAAATGTATTAAATAACAAAATTTTAATGAATTTCTAATCAAATTACTTGGTTTATCTATTTATCCTAAAATTATAGTTGTGTACATCTTGGAAAGATATTTATGAATGAAGTTTAAAGTTTTTCATTTGGTGTTGAAGGTAAAAATTTACCAAAACATTTTATCAAATTTTATTTCTTACCAAAATTGATTACCAAATTTTTATTATCAAAATTGATTATTGGATTTCCTTACAGCTAATACTTGTTATTGGATTCTTCTTACTGAAACTCTTGACCAAATTTTGTAGTTGATTGGATTTCCTTATTGAATTTGAATGTTAAATTTAAAACCAAAATTTTTGGTATCAAGCTAACTATTTATTCCACCATTTAATAGTAGTTTGCTTGAAGGTACTTGAGGTCGTTTACCTTTGAAGACTGCACATGGGTTTTTTTTGGAAGAAAAATAACTCTTTTTGTCATACTTTTTGTATGTGGAATTTCATACTAGTTGTTTTATTTTCTTTCTTAGTATGCTACAAGTATTTACTTATTGGGCAAGGTCTTTTTACTTGTATTTTCTTTAGATTTGTTTCTATATAAAATTTATGAATTTTGTCTTACTAAATTGAAAAAAAAAAAATTTCAATGCTTTAGCATATCCAAGGAGAAGAAAAAGATTTTGTTTTCTATTCCCCATTTTGTCACATCAAGAACATGGTAGTTCATTGAGTGGCTTTAACATTTGGACAAAATATGTGAAAGATAATATAAATGGTTAAAGTTTGCTTTCATGAAACATTTGGAGGTTCAACATAATAAATCAAATGACCACCACCTTTGGTTTTTAAAAAATAAAATGGTTGGATGGCAAGTACAATGGGTTCCCACCTTAGAAACCAAGGTTCAAACCTGATTTTCATTGGTCAATGGTGTGCATTGAACTTGTGTGAAACATGTTTTTATTAATAAAAAAATTTTGAATAATCAACAACGTATGTTGACAATATTATCAACAACGTACATTGACCATATACAAATTATATTTTGATTCATAAAAAAAGAAAAATATATATATACTAATAAATAATAATAATAATATATGAAAAAGGTATGGTATAAATAATTAAATTCAAAAATAAAAATGAACAAAATTCAAAATAAAACCAAAACCACCAAACAACCATTATACAGATGGTCATATGGAAAATGAATGGAATTATTTATGACCTAACCCATTTCCTAATGTAATCCACAATGTGCAAGTTTGAAATCACTCTAATGGTTTTGTGGGCTTCCACTCCAAAATGGGTGGAATGCACATTGGTTTAAGACACATTTTGTAATAGTGTCATGAAAACTCTCAAGGAAGGGGCAATAATGTTGGGGGCCAAAACCCAATCAACCCGACACTACTTCCCTACATGATTTAGTAGGTTCCTCCACCATGGGTCTATAAGTTCATGTGAACCCATTAGATCCCACATATTTTATGTCACAAATTTCTTGAACAACATTGGGTGCCATTACAAGCATTGGGGACCCACCACCATTTGATAACTTGGATCAAATTTCTAGTTTTTGGAATTGGATTATGGGGGCATTCACAAAGGTCTAATGCAAAAGATCCAAGATCTCAAAAGGGAAAAAAATGATACTCCACTTACCATGCACATGAAATTGGCACAATTTGCCAAGTGGTGATATTTTCACAAAATGGTATAAGTTGGTGCAATTGTACATGTCCAAGCAAGACAAGGAGGTGCAAAGGATAGCATAACTTCAACTCATCATTAAACATGAAGGTCGTGCCACATTACAAGAGGCATTCCACATTGTGGAAAAGATTCATTGGGGATTTTGCTTGGTGGACGTTAATGAACTTGCCATCACCATGACCACCCAAAAAGGATTCCAAGAAAGAGGAATCAACATCCATTTAGAGTGGGAAGGCTAAAAGGGTTCAAACATAGGGTCAATTTAAACCTTTTTTTTCCTTTTAAAAAAAACAAGGCCAACAAGTTGTGGGTTGAACTTGTAGAAGACCTCACATGAAAAAGGAGTGCCTAAACAAAAGCAAGGTGTGTATATGATCCAAACCCACATCTTCAAGTATAAAAAATTTGAGCATTGTGGTGTTGAGGGTCATGACATTGACCATTGTTATTCAACATTGCATTTAAAACTCCGTCTCAACAAATCTATCAACAACAAGGATGGTATAGGCAAAAGGGGATGTGGGGGGAAGCAACATATCTCAAACTAGAAACAAAGTCACAAGTAACTTGCCTCAAGTAAGGCCAATGACCAAGGCCAAGGTGGTGGCATGGCCAATACATAAGATCAATTTATTCAATTGCAAAAATTGATCACCTACATGACAAGCTAAAATTTGGAGGAGAAGAATGTGACAACACCAAGTTCCACAAGTGCGTTTACATATTCGATATCAAATCCTTATTTGGGATTCTTTTGCATGAAACATGATTTGTGTTGGTCCCATTAATGTTACCCATGATACACATATATGCTTTACGGGTGAAACATCGTTTTATTTTTTTCAATCCACTTGAAGTAGATTCATTACCAATAGTTACAATTACATGTCACATGCCTAGGCTCCAAAGCCATGTGGAATTGATAAGGGACTTGACCTTTAAAGCGAGGAGGTTAGGCACCAAGTGTGTTTTCCCCAATCATTTACATTAGTGGAAACTATCCCCATAACCTCAAACATAATGCATGTTCCCATGAGGGCAACAATAGGAGGATCTTTAACCTTTAAGTTACTGTGCATTTTAAGGTCTACACCTATAACTATCATTGTCACCATATTCACAACACATAATGTAAAAATACCCTAACTGGTACACCACATCCAAACCAAAGTTTTATTCACCTGCAAAACACAAGAATCCAAGTACCAACAAAAAAACCTCAACAAACTCCTTGCATAATAAAAACACATAAACATAGTAGAACATAACAAAACTATGGTGTGCTTCAAAATCCAAAAAAATGAATTTTGATCACACACCGTCCCACTTATCCTAAACACCAAAAAGCTAGAATCCCATTCACACTAGAATTGGTTCCAAACTTACTTACCCCAAATTACTTATAGTAATTAAGATAAAAAAATTATAATTATAGTAAAACTTTTGACAATTGTTGTGTGTTCCAAGGTCAACGCGTACAACTATTGATGTCACCATACTCACAACAAATTACATAAAAATACCCTAAATGGTACACCACATTCTAAACCGCCCCCCTATTTGGGACTTAGGTCCCTTGAAGTTGAATAACATTATAGAACTACCACCAGTAATCCACCAAGGTGAATCCTTCAATTCTAAAGTAAAAAGATCATTAAACTGGGTGCAAATGTGAACCCCATCGTTAATTGCCTATATGGAATCCTTTAAATCCTCAACCAAAGATGAGACATCCTAAGGAAAAATCTTAGATTAGTCCTATTATGTAACTATGGGAACCACATCTATTGGGTGCACCGAAGGCAAAACCATTTGCCAACCAGTACCTGGTCCAAGGGCAATGTCAAACATGCCATGTGCCATCCTCTTGAACACTGGTCATAAACCAACATAATGGTAGTTCCTATGGACTACCCACACAACATATATCGTAAACCAACAAATATAATGGCCAAGGATGGGTCAATTTGGCCATCCACATTGGGAAGATGACATGGTGCACAATTACACACATGGTCCTTCCATTTGTGACCATTTCATCCTTCCAACAACAATACTTTAAAAGGTAGGACCTTTTGAACATGCAAAATCACATTACTTGTAATCACATCAAATGTGGTGGTTGTTGTTTGTTATAAATAAACACAATCCCCTAGCTCAAACCTACGAACCCAAGGTCAATAACCTCTTCCTTGAATTGTGGCATATTGAAGAATATCTTGGTGCTAAAAAATTGCCAGATTTTCCATAGCCATAGGCATCACCCGCTTGAACAAAACAACCCATTGCTCACATGCCTGAACCCACATTACAGGATCATTAAGATTAATTATAGTCATAGCATCATGTTGAATAGAGGCTGGTAGTTCAAGATTTCGACCGAATAACATAAAATAAAATGAAAAATATGTTAATGAGGCCTACCAACTAAACCTATATCCCATGGCCAACCATGGTAACTACAAGTCCCAATCTTGATTGTGGTTTTTTTGAAGGCCATATTTCCATAATCTTCACTTCAATCTGTAACCTTCCTTCGACAACCCATTTGCTTCTAGATGATATTGTGAAGTAGTCCAATGATCTATTAATGCCTTCTCACACAAATCCTAGGAATCCCTTCGGAATTTCGTACTTTGGTCGATGAGAACTTCTGCTGGAGCACCAAACCCATTAAGCACTTTGTTTAGAAATGCATATGCAATGTGAGGATTTCTTGCACACTTCCACCACTAAGATATGCACTCACGAAAAACCCGGTTACAAGTGGAACTACTATGTAGTTCAAGTCTAACGAGTTAGGTGGTTCGAGGTAAGTAATGAACTTTACTAAAAATCTAATGTGTTGTGTCCAAATCTCATGATTTTATTTTATTTTTTATTTTATTTTATTTATGTCTTTGACCAAAAGTTAAGCCCGAAACTAAAAATCACTTGTTTAGATTGAGGGAAAAAACAACTCAACCCCCTCTACTTTCACAAATGTAACTCCTTCACAGCAAAACCGATGACACTGAATTTTTGGGAGAAGCTTTTACACATTTCAATCTAAAACTGATCTAATTTTGAGACAAATCCAACGGTGAATTTGAGAAAAACAATTAATGAAACCAAAAGTCCAAAGGCTTTCCCATGGAAATCATTCCATGAAACCCACTTCAACACCCTCTACTTTCAACAATTGTAACTCTCTCACAGCAAAACCGATGGCACTGAATTTTTGGGAGGAGCTTTTAAACCTTCTGAACTAACACTGATCTAATTTTGAGACAAATCCAACGGTGGATTTGAGAGAAACAATTAATTAAACCAAAAGTCCAGAGGCTTCCCCATGGAAATCATTCCATGAAACCCACTTCAACACCCTCTACTTTC
>Ga0116227_10002228_pt1 | contig 44222 bp, 31 predicted proteins | sample S1TSphgellanicum_FD_89693 | JGI IMG/M metagenome (GOLD analysis project Ga0116227, IMG submission 89693) | Host-associated microbial communities from peat moss isolated from Minnesota, USA - S1T2_Fb - Sphagnum magellanicum MG | ecosystem: Host-associated > Plants > Peat moss > Unclassified...
GAAAAATTTTCAGAACTGAAATATAAATTTTCATATTCATATAAAAATATTCAAAATCAAAATGTTTATTTTTTAATCAATTAATAATTTTCTGAATTGAAATTCTAATTTTTGATTCGAAAATATTAATTCAAAATTCAAAATCAATTTTTAGATCAAATAAGTTTTTTTGAATTTAAATTGAAAATATCATAATCAGATCAAAAATTTCAAATTCAAGTACTATTTTAAACAATTGAAATAATCATTTTCAGGTTCAAATATCACATTTCAAATTCTAATATTCTTTTTTTTAAAATTAAAATAACAGTTTTTAGAGTTGAAATATCAATTTTCAGATTTGAATAAAAAAATTCAAAGTTCAAATATTAATTTTGAAATTCATTATATGAACAATATACATACATATGCATAATATATATATATATAATTTTAGTACATACATTAAAATACACCCCTATGTCATTGTAGAATACCTTTAGGATGCAATTAATTTGGTGACTATTGCAACTAATGGGACATATCAACCTATTAATGGATGAAAATAAATGTAGAATTGATGCAACCAATAGGATGAAAATTTTAATAGTTACATCATAGTTAAGAAAATGACCAAAATAGTTGAAAGTTGGTCTTGTAGTTGGAAGTATTCGTAAATCTAGTCACAAACGACTACAAGTCGCATGTAGTCATAAATGGAGTGGTTACATTTTGGCTGATTTCTACTAGTGATACCATTTACTTTTGTGACTAATAATAACTAATAATGATTCAATTTAATGATGATGATGTGGCATGCCATGTGTCAACAAGGTGTTACAACTAATAAGTAACTTCATGATTCATGACATTAATTTCAATAAATTGCATTTATTGATTGGTCAAAAGTGTTCATAATGTCAAAACATGTATTTTATGACTTGTCCTATGCAATTACAATGTCCAACATGATTAAAGAAATAATTCAAAATGATGCACCCCCAAACTCCTTGATGGACTCAATTACAAGTCCAAAATGTGAAAACATTGGAAGGATAAGGAGTTAGGGCATGTTCCTTAGCTTGTAGCACTTTGGGGTAGAGGGGCGTACTAGAGCTCTGGCATGGGGACTATGAAGAGTGACAAGCAATTCAATTATTCACATGAACCTACACAAACCAAACACAAGTTGGTTAATACGTAATTGTAACACCTTTGGTGCATGGATGAATCACGGGCAAACACAAACTCACAAGACCCACCATAGCCCGGACTTGGGGGAAGTCACCACCTTCCCCCTTATAGTATTCTCTGTGCCTAGCCATGGGACTAGGCACCCTAATGTCATTTTGTCCTAGGACTCCCAAGTTGGAGTCCTGAAATTCTCGAAATTGAGACTCTTACAATTTTGGAAACCCATAACTATGTGTTCAGACCTTCAATTGAGGTGAATTCTAAAGCAAAGTTGTAGCCCTAGTCAAGAGCTTTTAAATAGTATGTAGCATGCCACCTTCACGTAAAGAAATCAGGGCGATTCTTTATTTTTAATGGTCGGAAGTCAAATTGGCAATTTGACTCCCGACCCTTCTTTTGGCCATGAATTATGTTTTGAGTGCCCAAATGAGTCATGCAAGCCCATTTTAGACATCTAAGTTCTAAGAACTTTCCAATGATACAAATAACTCTTCAATCCAATGAATTTTGATTCCTAAAATCGCCCTCTGAAGATTTGGGAGTCCATTGGGACTCCAACTCCCAAAGTGGGAGCTCATTTGGGAGTGTGGGGGATCATTCCCTCACACTTTCATACATTCCCGGGAGCATGAAATCTAATTCCCAGGCTTCACTTTTGGCCCACACCTTTACCAACACTTACCTTGGTCGCAAGCCCAAAGCTAAAGTGTTTAACTAATAATTGTGTTTAAAGGTGTTTAACCATGTTTAACCATTTTAAGCCAAAGTAATTGTGTTTAACCATGTTTAATTGAAATAAATGTGTTTAAAAGTTTTTAGCCATGTTTAACTTAAGTAATTGTGTTTAGCCTTATTTATGTTTATTTAGTCACATTTAGTTTAAATGGTTGTGTTTAATTTAATTTATCTATTAATTTAACCATGTGTTTGGTCTAGGTGATTGTTTTTAATTAAAATAATTATGTTTAGCCATGTTTAGATTAACTTAGTTTATGTCTAACTTAAATTAACCTAGTTTAGTTTAGGTCTACTCTATATTAGCCTAGGTCTAACCTAGTTAAGTTTACCCTAATTTAATCAAAGTCTAACTTAGAGCCTAAATAATCCTAGTTAAGCTAAACAAAGTTAATTTACTTTTAACATAGGGAGGCGTATGTTAACCTATGCTAAGTTGGTAGGTAGTAGGTAGGTTGACTTATTTCAACAATTCAACCTAAGGTGGCCTAATTTAATTTGAGGCTAAAAATTTTAATCTTTATAATTTTGTGCTTAATAAACTTAATATAAAAAAATGTGTTAGTGCAATGGATGGGAACTTGAACCTCAGAGTGAAGGTTAAGGGGTTCAAATCCTTGTTCTTGCAACTTATGATACCTAAACCACTTAACATAAGTTAAATAACTTAGTTTAGGTTAAGAGGCCAAGGTTTGTTTTAACTTAAACCACCTAGCTTAGGTTAAGTAACCTAGGTTACCTAAGTTAAATTAGGTTAAATTGGTTAGATTAGCTACCTAGGCTAAGTTAGGTTGACTTTTGTTCATGTTTGATGACTTATAATTAAACATGATGTGTTTATAGATTTTAAACACGTGTCATCCATTTATCAAGGAGTTTTTTGAATAAAATGATTAGGTTGACATGACATGCATTTTACACATCAAATTAAGGTCAATGATGACATGGCATTTCAATATTATTAAAAAAAAATTTAAATCTAGTTGATAAAATAATTGAACTTTGCAACTAAATGGGTGAAACGAGATGGGTTGAACAACTCAATAATCACTAGTCACAAATGTCATTTCTAACTAATACATAGTCATACAGGAAACTTGCAAAACTCAAAATGTGTTATTGTGACCTAATCATGTGATTGAAATGAATGAGGGTTGTTTATAAAAAGTGTCAACTCATCCTAGCCATTTTTGTCTCCGTCTCATGGTCACATAAAGTGAAGAAATATTTTTAGGTGTCAAATTTGATTGTTACAAAATTGGAAATTATCATTAATACCATTCAAAATATACTTACATACATTTTCATCTTTAAATAAGCTTATGTGTTTATCATTTCCAAATTTTATGATATTTATCAATAATTAAATAAATATTGGCATTCATCCCATTTGTTATCAAGTAGCAAAATAACATCCTTTGCAAGGAACACCCAAGAAAAAAAAAAACTTCCTTATAATGAACCTTATGTTTTATTAGATACCCATTTGCATTATACTTGCCTCTGAACATTAATTTTCCATCAACAAGATAACAAGTCACAACCAGATGATAGGTAAAAAATCCAAATCATATTTTGAAAAACCTTAATTTTTTAATTAAGAACTTATTAAAGAATCATCAATGAAGGTCATGATGTATTTTACCTCTATATGGTACTTAGGTGGCATAGGATTGCACAAGTTCATATGTACAAAATTATAATTTTTGTGCTTGAAAATGTCCATTTGTAGGCTTGTAGGGTTGTAATGATCTTTGGTATACACAAACCCATCACACAAAATCATGACATGATTTCATTCAAATCCATGCCATCAAAAAAAGTGTTAACCTTCAATATTTCTTGTATTATTTCATTTGATGTTTAGAAAAATACTTTTCAAAAATAATATTAATCATTGATATTATGAAATATGTATATTTTATATGAAAAATAGTTTTTTACCAAAATAAATTTTGTGTCCCAAATCAAATTCTTGACAATATGAAAAGGTTTCCTTCTTGAACATATCATAAATAGACTTCCTTGAAATCTCCTTCCAAACTTCTAAAAATTGTTATGCCATCGTTGATATAAACTTCTTGATCTCCACCAATGTTTTAGGTTTCTTTCCTTTGTCATATATATTCCTACAATAATTTAATGTGATTAAATCCATTAGTAATTTGGAAATTGAATAAACTCTGAATCAAAATAGAAAATGATTTATTCAAATACTAATGTAAGCCACATGTTCATAAAAAACATGTTGATTTAATATTGGGCACTTGATAAATAATGTCCAAAGCTTATCAACATATTGGACACAAGTGTTGAAAATTAAAGTTCAATTAGTTAATCTTCATTAGTTACTTACTAGGAAAAAGTAACTTGGTTAGTTTGGTGATTATTTTTCTATTTAGTTTAGTTAGTTTTTTTTGGTTTTGACTTCTTAGTTAATTTTTTGGAGTTTATATTTGAATCTTTTTTTTTCATTGTTGCAAGTTGATGTGTTTTGGGTGTGCAAGAACCTTGGTGTGTTTTTGATTTTATGTTTCATGTTTGTGAGCATGTTATTTTTATGTTTTTAGTTTTTTTGCAATAAAATCATTTATATTCTTCATTTGATTTTTTATTTGTTAACATGGTATTACAGCTAAGGTTTTTTTGTAAAACGGTTGAAGGATATTTAAAGTTTAATTTTTTTTAGGTTAGAGTTTGAAAGTCTCTAGTTTTTCCATAAGAGTTTGTCAAATGTAATTAAAGGAGAAGAGAGGAAAAGAAAAAATGTGAAGAAAAATATTTTAAAAAGGAATGAATATTTACAAGATCAAATGTTATGAAGGTTAGATTGTTTAAATATAGGTCTTGACCTACACGTCCAAGGATCTTGAAGTGAAACTAAAGGGATTATAGAAGAATATAAAGCATTTCCATTCCCAAAATTTTAGAAAAATGAATGTGTTTTGTGAGAGATACAAGGTTTCGAATATTTTGGCCCAAAGTTGACTTTTTTTATCACATCAATTTCATTTGACCTTTTTTGGTTCCTTTTTTAAACTTTGAGGGCTTATAATGCATAAGAGGATAGATGTGCTATTTTTTTTAAAATTCAAATTATTGGATGTGTATTGAAAAAAATATGAAGATTTGAAATTTTGGTATTAGACTAAAGGTCAATTTCTTTCAAAAGTGATATTTTCTTTTGTCCACCATCAATAGGGCTGAAACTTTTATGAAATGTGAAAGGTGTTTATTTGATATGTTTATTAAAGTTTCAACATGTTTGTAGTTATTGAAAACAAATTAAAAGTCATTTTGTGTTTGGGTTTTAATTTGAGGTTGATTTGAAAGAATCACTATGAGAAATTGCATCTATCAAAACCACATTACCTTGCAACTAAAACTCAAAAAACAACTCACATACAACTATTATGCAACTATCCCTTGGGTATTACAACTATTGTGCAACTATCACTTTAAAAATATGGTGTATTAATAAATAAATTACCACGTCAAAAAATTAATTAGTTATATTATAATTATAAGTGAGTTGAAAATGGGTATTCTATATGATAATTTATACACATTGTATATACATATGTAATCAACCATGTTTGAGTTTTAAAGGAGTTGCATTGTAGTTGCATGTGACAACTACTTTAAAACTATTATAAATGTGTTACTAAAGCAACAACTATGTTATAACTAGTGTACAATGCACATACATGCGATTATGCCACATGTTCACATCTTCACCACCCATTATGGGATACATTTGCAACATGATTCCCATTGATACGATTAGTATGGTCACTAGTGTGTCACTATTAAAGTACTATTGTTCAACTATGTTATGACTATAAAATAACTATTTAACTCAATAATTCATCAATTATTTATATCTTCATCATATGTGTTTCATTTTGAATGATTTAAAATGTTATGGGAACATTACCTCAAGTTCTAGAAATCATCTTTTAAGTGCAAAGGAAAATGAGTAATGAAAAAATAACAAGAAAAGAATTAAGCTTTCCAACTTACAAAACAATTGTTTTTTCTTTGGACCCCTCTTACATTCAAACCTCATAACTTTCTTGTTTCTCATTCATTTTAAATGATTTGAAGTGCTATAAGAGTGCCACCTAAAGTTCTACAAATCATCTTTGAATTTTAACAACAACAAAACAACATATAAGGAATTTTGTGGGTGTTTGGGAACCGGCCTTTGTAGCATTTGGTGGTTTATTTTTTGAATTCATAACCCTTCTATTTTGAGGAACCATAATTTTCTCAATTATATTCCATTTTTGACGATTTTTAGTGCATTAGATGCACCAATAGGAGGGTTCATGTTTTGTTTAGATGCCAAAAATAATGGAGCCCCCCCTTGGATCTGGCTTACCTTGAATGCTTAAATGCTATAATTGTTACTATTGCAACTAATGAACAACTAAAAGATTTAACCCATATGTTTTGTCTTTGACTTCCATGTTACAAACTATATAAAAAAGACTTGTTATCTTATGTTTTCACATTAAAACACATGTGCCATTTTGGGATAAGTTGAAAAAAAAAAACCTAAAAGTAAAACATAAAATATAAAATAAAATTTCATGGCTATTCTTTAGTGCATTGAGTCTTGTGCACATAGGTAGGTAAGTAGGTAGGTTGTATTTTTCTACATGGGTAGGTAGGTAGGTAGGTCTTAAGACCTACCAACCTACCTACCTATGGTTATGTAGACCTACCTAGCTACTAAAAGTTTTAAAAATTCCAACATATGCCATGGGGCAATTTTTTTTATTGTGCCACTTTTAATATCAAATCGTCATTAACAATCATAATGGATAATGGAAATCAATATTTCAATTTTTTTAATCTCCAAAAATCTTCATAATGCCACGTGTCTGATTTTAATAGATGGATGACAATTAATGACGTTAGCATGACATCATGGTGTAGTTATTATGGAGTTGAATAATAGTTGAAAATGAGTTGTTTTGATTGAGTTACAATGAGTTGCAATGAATTGCACCATATATATAATAAGTTGCAACTTTGCAACTCATGCAACTTGTCCATTAAAATTCATGGTGTACAAATACAATGAGTTGCAAGTGTCCGTTGTAACTCAAAAATTGAGTTGCAAGGTTAGTTGCAAAACACCCCTTTTTCATAGTGAATGTCAAAATCCTTGTCTTGAAAAATCCAAATGATCTAAAATTTTGAAGGTTGATAGTAGATATATACTATCATGTTGCAACCAAATTTGAACTTGATCCAAGTTAATATGTGAGCGATGGAGGCCAAAGAAGTTGTTAATGGTGAAAACTTAAGTTGAAAAGTTTTTCAAAACAAATCTTTGCAAATGGAGCCATTACAAGAGGAGTATGAAAGAAGGAGTATGGATTTGGTGGAATAATGAAACCTCATCTTGAAGAATTGCATACCAAAAAATGTTATGAATTCATTTACTTAATACCTATGAGATAATATATGAAATGTATATATATATATCTTAAATCAATGTATAATATAAATTTTCATATAATATTTAAGCCATGTACACATATATACTTTAACCAAATGTTTTAATCCAATACCCTAACCTTAAACCTAAAAAACCATGAAAAAATAGAAAAACAAATTTGAAACAATTTTTTTGTGGAATTTTGAAAAGAATTATTAGTGTTGTTTTAAGAAATGACATACAACCTTTCTCAAATTATGATTGAAAGATTGGACAATAATCATTTCATAATAACCCTTGCCCATCAAAAAGTTCATAATCTTTCAATGATAATTTTTTGATGGGCAAGGGTTATTATGAACTTATAACTTGGTGATGAACAAGAACCCACACTCCCAATAATGCCCACACCACAACAAATTTGGGCATGGAAAAACCAAGAAAATTTTGCATTGATTTTTTGTGAATGTGTTTGATTCCATGATTATGCATATATAAAATGCAAAAATCACCCAAGCAATCTTGGGACACATTAATGAAAATATATAACATTAATACACAAATTCATAAAATGAAATTCAAGCGAGAGTTGCATAACTTGTAGAAAAACAAGTTGAACATCAATGATTATTTTATGAAGGTGGAAAATCTTGCATATGTTTTTGCATATATTGGAGCCCTTTTAGATGATGATGATTTAGTGGTTATGAATTGAATGGTTTTGAAAAATACTATAGCTAATTCCAAATCTCAATTGCAATTCAAGAATCACTTCCCAATTTTCAAGAATTGAAAGCTTTTTTTAATAAGTGAGGAGATGAAAGTTGTTGATAGTTCATCTAATGAAGCATCAAAAGAAGTTGATTTTTATTCAAAATATTAATAGAGGCAAAGTGGTAGAACACCATTTTGAGGTTGTGGTGAAGGACAACATGGAAAACATGGTGAACATTAGCAACAACAAAAAAAAAATCCCATACAGATGGATGAAGAAGCCTTAGAAGAAGGGGGTCATGGTAGAGATCATCAAAGTCAACAATCAAACAATAGTTCAAATTGTTATTTCTATCAGAAACTTGTACATGTGACAAATAATTATTACCAACATGAGCATGACATTAGGAACAAGGCAATCATGCATCAACAAACAATCAAAGCATGAACAATTCTTTGTGATGCAACATATGGTAAATTTGATGACAAGAATTTGATAACATCACATTTGGTATATGGATTCTAGAGCTTCAAATCACATGACTAACCATGGAAAGTGGTTTAGAAACATGAGGGATTTCAAATCACCATGGTTTGTGAAAATTTGTGATGGTAATATACACATCCGATTGTAAAAGTTGACAATGTCATTGTCCATGCGAGATGCGTAAACAAAATATTTGAAGGATGTACTTCATGTTCAAACCATAATTAAAAACTTAATTTTGATAGGTTAGATGGTGGAACATGGTTTACAAATAATATTCAATTTTAATAGATGTTTTGTGGAAGACATGGAAAACCAAGGTTAGTTGATTACAAAAGGGAAAATGAATGAAAAGATATTTACCTTAGATGTGAACATATTTAAGGTGAATTCCATGATGTTTACACATTGAATAAAGTTATAGATATTGAAATTTGGCATAAAAGGATTGGCCATGTCAACTTACAACATTTTAAATTGATGCAAAACTAAAATTTTGTTAAAGGTCTTCCCAAATTTGGGATGTAAAAGGTGATGCCAAAGTACATGAAACATGCCAAGTAGGAAAACAAGTTAGACATCCATTCCCAACTCAAATAATTCGTGTGAGTTTGAAACCTTTAGAAGCAATCCATTCAAATGTGTGGACCACAAAGACCAAATTCATTGGAGGATGTAAGTATTATGTCAACTTCATTGATGACCACACAAAGAAGGTGTGGGTCTATATCGTGAAATACAAAGGTGAAATGTTTCAACATTTATTGAATTTTAAAACAATGGTTAAGAAGGAAAAAGACATGAACATCAAATGCCTAAGGTTTACTGGAAGGGGAAAATAATTTTCAAATGAATTCAATGAATACTTAAAGGAACAAAGCCTTCAGAGGAAATACTCATATAGTTATTCCCCTAAATAAAATGGAGTTGATGAGAGGAAAATAAACATAAAAACAACATGTGTCATGTTGAATGATAAGAACTTGTTAGATTACTTTTGGGCAAAAGTGATAGCAATTGCAATTTACATCATGAATCAAACACCCATTATTGTGATTCATGGCATGACACTTAAAGAAAAATTCGCACTTTAAAATGTTTGGTTGTCTTGCATATGTGTATGTTCTTGATGAAAAGAAAACAAATAACTAGATTCAAAAATGGAAAAATGCATCTTCATTGGATACTCCTTGGAATAGAAGGGGAATAGATGTTTCAACCCTTGCACTTAAAAGTTACTAGTGAATAAAAATGTTGTTTTTGATGAGATGAGTAATTGGTATTCACTAGTGAAGGTAGTAGAAAATGAAGAGGCTAGGAAAGGTGATGTTTCATCAAATGCAAAACTTGAATCACAATTGATTAGTGGACCACGATAATCTTCCATTAATGGGCCTAATACTACACCATGGAAAGGAAGATTGAGATCTTTAAGCATTATTGATCATGGTGGTGTTTAAACATGTGGAAATTCTCATGTGCATGATGAGTCTAACAATTCAAAGAAAAACATGGATGAAAGATCAAAAGTTCTTCCAATTATTACTAATTATGGAACTTGGAATGCCAAGAAGGGTGAAAACATATTAACCCCCTGAAAATTTGTAGTCCCCCAAAATGATCCATGATGTGATGTCCATGCATTACCAAAAACATTTTGTAATTATTTTTTTGGCAATGCACGGACATCACATCTTGGATTTTTTAGCTTCTTTTAAATAAATCTGATTAAATTTAGGCTTAAACTAGTCAACTATATTTTTTTTAATTATAAAAATTGAAAATTTTGAACATATGGAATATATTTGTGATAAAATAATGCACATCACAAAATTTGAAAGATCGCACATATATTTCAAAATTAGGGATGTCATGGGTGGGTGAATTTTTTATGGTGAATGGTCTTGATATACATCAATTAAATGTTAAACCATTTAAAATTAAAAACTTTTTGGTTGAAACTCCATTAATTTTTATTTATTTTTGCATTTTTTGAACAATAAATGCATAATAATATTTTTTAAATAAAAAAACCTTAAAAGAAGACCTCCTTAAGTTCAATATAAAGAAGGAAAATTTAACCTTACCATATGAAAGAGGAGGAGATTTTACAAATAAACATTGCATTAGTTTTTCAATTTTTTTTTGTTTGGTAATATTTCATGAACCATAAACATGAAACCTTATAATTGTTGAACAGATGTAAGTTATATATTTTATGTACATTGATTTTACTTAATCTTTTTTCACTTAATTATTGGATCAAAATTATTTTTGATTTAAAATGAACTTTGAATTCCAAAATGTTGCCATGTAAATTCTAATGGTTTTTATGTTTAGGATAGCCATTTGAGATGTCATCAAAAATTTAATTTACTATGTACTATGATATTTGTTGTACATCACCTTTTTTGCTGAAAAGTGGTTCACATTTAATGTGCTTTCATCGAGAAAATCTTAAACACATTTAACAACAATAATGGAGTATGGAGATCCACATTAGTTAAATATCTTATACGAAGAGTATAGAGATCCACATAAGTCAAATTCATGTACAAAGATTCACATATGATGGATTTGTAACTCCTCATTATGCATACATTGTGAAAGTTATACAATAAATATACCAAATTTTTTTTCAACAATGATTAGAAACCTTAAATGGATAATGCCATGGATGAACAAATGGTGGCATTAAATGCCAATGCCACTTGGGAATTGGTGACTTTACCCAAGGACAAGAAGGCAATTGGTTGCAAATGGGTGTATAATATCAAACACAATGTAGATGGATTTGAAAATATGTACAAACAAGGTTGATTGCCAAAGGTTATGCCCAAACCTGTGGCATAAACTATGAAGAAACATATAGCCTAGTTGTTATGATGACAATATTAAAAGCAATCATTGTTATGGCAACATCAAAAGGATGGTCTTTACATTAAATGGATGTAAGGAATTTTTTTTCATGGAGATTTGCAAGAAAAAATGTGCATGGAACAACCATTAGGTTATGTGGACTAAGCACATTTTAATTTGGTTTATAAATTAAAGAAACCTTGTATGATTCGAAGCAAGCACCTAAAGCTTGATCATGTACAAAATAGGTCAATATTTTCTCACAAATGGATTCCAAATACCCAATGCATGGGTGCAGTCACAATCCAACAAGCCAAAAAGGGCGTCAAACTACAAAGAAAAATAATCAAAATTGGATAAATATTAATGTTTTGCCATTTAAAATCATGGAAATCATGGCAAGTTGTTACTTTTTCATTCATATGAATGTCAAGGAATTCAAATCAAAAATCCATTTGATGAAATTTTAAGTTAAAGTTTTGATTTAGGACCTTTGAAAGTGAACACATATGGTGTTAGATAGGAGTCAATTTTGCAAAGGATTATCAAAAGGACTCATATAATAAAACACATTTGATGGGAAGAAAATTAAGAGGATAAAGACCTATTAACCACATTTTAAAAACACCCATACCATAAAATATGTAAAATTATAAAACTTTAAAAATTCAAAGAACTTTCCAAAACTGATCTAAAATTTTAAAATTTCAAAAGTCTTTTATCACACATAAATGGGGTAACTATACATGATGAGTTGAAAAGCATTATAGTTTATTGTACAAGAAAACATAAAAATGTATAAATAAATAAAATGGTTGTGATTTGAAATTATTATCATTTAAAAAGATGAAACATTAAATTTACAAGGAATTAGGACACTTCCAAAAATTCATATTTATTAAAAAATGATAAAAAAAAAATGTCATGTACTTGGACAACTATAAACATTTATTATAACAAGTTGCAAAAAAATTATTCCAAAATTCATTCACATGAAAAAGTGTTTTTTGGGGAAAAAAACATGTAGTTTTCTTCTAAAGTAATCATGTTAGCTCATTGTATTTCATTTGCACCCACATTTTTTTCATTTTATGTGAAGAAGACAACCATGAAATAATGGTCATAATCATTTATGTTGATGACTTGATTGTCATGGGAGATAATGATGTAAATGTCTTTGATTTAAAAAAAAATTTAAAGTAGAAGTTTGAAATGAAGGACTTGGGAGAGTTGCATTACTTTTTTAACATCAAGTTGATTAAATACCCAAAAAGGAGAAGGCTATTATACATGCAATATGCTTTGAATGAGTTGTCTAAGTATGGGATGACATGTTGTAAACATATCTTGATTTCATTAGAGCTAAATGTGAAATTGAATGCAAATGCAAGCTAGTTTATGAAGGGGATTGCACTATGCATAAATGCATAGTAGAGAATTTGATTTACATGATTATCACAAAGCCATATTTGGAGTGGTGAATCAATTCATGCAAACACAACAGAAACCACATTTGGATGTAGTGAGGCACATATTGGGGTACATTAAACACACCTTGCAGTGTGGAATTTTTTATGAGGGCAAAAATCATCTAGAGGTAAATGGGTATAATGATGTTAATTGGGTTGGCAACATTTCAAACAAGAGATCAACTAATGCTTTCATGTTTTTTTTTGGAATGGTGTTATTAGTTAAAATAAGAAAAAGTGACCAACAATGGTATTGTCAAGAACAAAGGTTAAATAAAAAGGTGCAATAATGGTTGCATGTGAAGCAATTTGGTTAAATGAAAATTATTTTTAGACTTGGAACAATTGGTGGATGTTACAATTGTCATCCATTATGATAAAATTTGTAACATATTACTTGTGAATCAAATTTATCATGTTAAAACAAAGCATATTGAAATGCATTATCATTTTGTGAAAAACAAGGTTTTAGCAAGGGATATTGACCTTGTTCATGTGAATGTTAAAGATCAAATTGCAAACATTTTCACAAAGGTTTTAAGTATAGACAAATTGCTAAAATCTAAAGGCATGGTTGGTGTATCAGATCATATGTGGACTTCAGCTTGGGGAGTGTTGAAAATCCAAGCTTAATTATTTAAACTTCATTGATTATTTGACTAGGTGAAAATAATTTAGTTAGTTTGATGATTTTTTTCATTAGTTTAGTTTAGTTTTTTTATTTTTGGTTTTTTTTTCTTGATTAAGTTTTTTAGTGTTAGTATTATGGATCTCTCTTTTCATTGTTGCAAGTTGACATTTTATGGGTGCGACAAGAACCTTAATGTGTCTTTGATAGTATGTTCCATGTTTATGAGCATGTTATTTTACAATAAAACCATTTACATTTTGTATTTGATCTCCTATTCGTTAATGAGTTGGTTCAAACTTGTTACCTTAGAGATTTTATATTAATCTTACATCAGGTGTTGACCTATAAAATATTTTGAAGTTCCAATCCTTAAATCATTTCAAATATTTAATTATGGATTGTTGGGCACAAATTAACTTAACCTTATTTTGATTAGAACATGAAACCATTTTGTTGGACAATCAAATTAATATCCGAAGTGGATAAAAGAACATAGGAAGAGAGGAGAAGGTTTTGGGTAAACCTAAGGTTTAAGGTGGGGTTAAGGATAACTTGGATCTTATCCCCCCAAGGCTAAGGGGAAAGGTGGCATGTATAAAATAAGAGGATTGAATTTGCCATGGTAGGGTGGGATAATGTTTGCTTTATCTTGACCTTGGATTTATTAATGCATAAGTTAAGGGGCAACAAAGGAGGATCAAGGTAACTCTTTAAATCCTTTTTAAATAGGTAACTAGGTCTAGTTTAAGGAGGTAGAGTAAATTGTGGCTTCCTTACCAAATTTATTTTGTTGACCTTTCTTGTTGTTTGAATGTGTTGAACACTTCGTGAAAATTTTGGGATTAATGGTTGGGTATGATGTGAAAAAACTTGTGAGAGCTTGTGAGGTTGTTCATTCATGAAATAGGTGAGCTGTTCATTCATGGAGTGAGTCCAAAGGGGAGTTTAAATGAAGAGTCAAGCTTCAAGGAACAGAGGAGATGGTATGACTAGCAAGGGAGGTGGCAGTGGTAATCCAAGGTCTTTTCATGAGGAGAGCTATCCAAGGCAACAAGGAAGCAATGGGAAGGCAATCAAATAAGGTTTTGGTAGGATTGGAAAATGAGGAAATAGGAGGAGTGGGGGAGAAGGTAGAAAAAAGAAAGGAGACAAATTTTAAAAAATCTTCATGACATAGTGCTTTTTATTTGGTGTAGGTTTTTTTTTTGACTAGTTATCCTCTACGTAATAATTCGATTTCTTGCTTGGAGGGTTCTAAATTGTTTTTGAATACCTTCTTGCAAAATCTATTTTATTAAGGTTTGATGTTTGTGCATAGGATTCATGGAGGCTTCTTTGATATCATTTTTCTAGACTTGGAAAGATGTTATAGCTAAAGCAAAATTTGCATGTTGGCACTAGGACTTGAAGACATAGATAATAGAAGGAGGAGGAGAAAGGGATCACATTGATGACTTCATGTAACTTTTGGGATGTGTAATTTTTTTAATGTGTTTTGAGGATTCAAGAATGGAATTGATGGATTCATCATTCTTAGTACCTTGAGTGCATGGAAGTGTGCAATTGTTTAGATCAATTAGGAAGTTCTAGCTATCAGTGGGCATATAGTTACAATCTTATTCATGGTGCTTGTTGTCATAACTGTAATAAGGGAGAATGTGTGATTAGAGGGATAGGGAATTGTTGTTGTTGCTTATTGTCTAGTATTGTGATAATTGGGTAAGTGTATGGAGAAGTTGTGAAGTTGTGGGCTATAATGGCTTAGTTGGTTTATTATCCAAAAACCCAATGGATGTGGTGATATTCTTTTATCTTCTTCAATTGTTGTCTAGAAAATGACAATGAGAAGGGTGCATACAGGAGATGAGAAAGATAAAAAATGGATAAGCAAAAAAAAATTACTTGAGTAATAAAACCCACCCCCTCACCCCCATCCACCCTTAAATCTTTTTCTTAGACTTAGTAGTTGTGGTTGTAAGTAGTTTTGGAGGGTGGGGTCCCACTTGTAGGGGTCCAATTTAGTGATTTAGGGTTAGGGGGAAAAGGGAGAAAAAGATGTTCAAGGTAAACATTTGGCTGATAATCACTTACATAGTAAACTTTTAGGGGAGGAAAGGTAGTTAGAATAATTAGGGACAATTTGTGGCTCCTTCTTGGATGGGCCCTGGGAGGTGGAGGAATGAGCAAGGCAAGGGATGTTTGGGCATGCTAATTTTACACCTAACACCAACCTCCAAGGAATCACCTCAAAACATTTATGCTATATCATGCACTTCAAAAACAAATCTTTGACATGACAAAACATTATTTTCATGCCACAACATAGAGGTGAAACTAGGTGTTAGTAGCAAATATGTGACATAATTCGGTAAAGACTTGATTTTGTTGGGAATCAATTTTTGTTTTAGCCCCTATTTCACTCCCTTCTTCGTGCTAACCTACATAGAATTAATAGGTTGACTACCGTAGTACCTAGGCTGATTATGCAATAATCACTTACTTTTTGGAATTGCCAAAATTCTGAAGAATGCATGCCTTCCATGCCAAAAATCTGAATGAAGCTCTCAAGCACAATGACTTATCTGTAAAGTAACCCTGTCTTCACCCTGTCTTTGGGCCTCCTTTCACCCCCTATCCCCTCTTTCAGTGGTTTCCACAAAGTAAAGACATTTTAATAAATCTCAGTATGAAATGCTGAAACTCAGCATTTAATGCACGAGGTCCAAGACTAGTTATAGTAGTTGTACAGTTAGGAGAAGTGAAAATATATGTAGCAGCAGTGGAGGCGCTCAGGAAAAATGAAAGATAGGATGAAACTCAGTTTACCACCAAAATTGATGGTTTTCTGAGTTTCATACCCCGTTGAATGCTAATGTACTTTTTTGCAGGTTTTTTTCTGAATCTCACCCTGAGTATGACCAAACTCAGGGTTCTGGTGCTGTGTTCTTCTTACTCTATGGATAACTCTAACAGCTTCATAATTTCATATAATACCAAATTGTAAGTCATTATTATTATTACTCCCAAACATAACTGACAAACAAATAATAATTTTTAGGACCCTTGCAAGTTGCTGCCAAATCAACCTAGTATTAGGAGTAGTGGGGGAAATATAGGTACACCAATTTGTTAGACCTGTTGCAATGGCCCTGGAATGGGCACAATTTGTTTCAGTCACTAGTGTAAATGCAAAACCCTAAACCTTCTAATGCTGGGCCATAGTAAACCAGCACCTACCAGAGCACCCATACAACAACAGTCTGCAGACATGAATACTCACTCTTTATCATATTACTGTCTCATAGCTAACCGCATATAAACCTCCCTGTGGTTAGCTATGTACTCATGATCCACATGTATGTACCTATTCAGTAGGCATTAAGGAGCATTACCAACTTACCTACCTACATAGGAACCTACTTACATTCCGTTTCAACTTGCATTATGATACTTACCCAATTACATTAGGCAGTTACCTCGGCAGTGTGAGGTGGAAGTAGGACGGTGTACAAGAGAAGTTATCAAGCTTGGTAATTCAGTTGTGGTTCATCCCCAACTGAGTCATAATAATGGGTTCCCCATGGATGTTGCACCAGTTGGTGCTGGCTCCGTTATGGTGTTGTTAACTAGACTCCAGACTTTAACCTCAGGTGAGAGTTATTCCATGCCCTCCATGCTTTCCATGCTTTTCACTTGCTCCACACTGTGTTCCAACAGTAGGGTACCTGCCATTACGGCAGGGAGCGGGCAGGGTTTGGCTGTGTGGGCTCAGCCACTGGCAAGTTACGGACCAGAATCAGCTAAACCCTGCCAGCTCCCTGGTATGAAGTGGGAGGCATAGACATTTCAGCCAGTCCTTCTAGTGCTCAACCAGTGGCCATCTTGATGGCCAGAGTGAACCAGCACCTGGGAGCTCACCATGAAGGTTCATGGTCAGTGGTCAGGAAACAATTTTCTGTTGATTTCTAGTTCCTTTTAGCTAACTACGGTGGTTAGCTCAGTTGCAGTACTTAGAGCGTCTCCACTGGTGCTCGGTATGTTGCTCTGGATAATAAAATTAAATGTCTAAGTTTAGCTGTTTTTTTTCTGGGCAACCCCACCAACAAAACTGTAACTCGAACTGCATATATGTGGGGACTACTAATAGCAAACCACTTGGACCAATCATTATGATCGACCAATCACAAATACTGATCTGCAGTTAAGTCCAATTTATTACACTCTTTTTGGAGGTGCACAACTGTGTTGCGCCTTTTACCAGCCACGGCAAGGTACACAAATTTGGTGCAGAAAAACCCATTTCCTGAGCTAAACCGGGTTTAGGGTTTAGGGTTTGTCAGTAGGTTGTCAGTAGGTAGGTAGTAAGTACATCCCATACCAATGTATAAAACAGAGTGTTGTGAGGGGGTTTGGTTTCCAGTGTTAATATTGGGATTCAGGGTCAGGTTTTGTGACCCAGATCCAAGTTCACATGTTTTCTTTTTTGGATTGGAATCAGCACAAGAATTGAACTTTGGAACTATTTCTTTATCAGAACCAAAACCAAAATCATGAAAAAACACTCTTTAAAAATAGGGACAAGTTTTTTTTTAAATAGGCAAGTTGATTATTGTTTTTGAGAAGTTAACAAGCAGGCTCTTACATAATGTTCTTATATAATGGGTTATCAAGGTGAAACAATATATTAACTCGGTTGAGTCAAATCCAGTGTTGGGTGGTTCTTAGATTGAGAGATACGTACCCTTTAATTATCAATCTGGGCATATATCCATTTACTCGGTTGATTTTCAAAATTTTCAAGTAACCAAATTTGGCATATAACCACGATTTTCATCATTAATAAAAAGACAAAGAACTGCCCAAAGGGCCATCAATTCTTTGCCAGTTCTTTCACAAAAAACCATGGGTTCTATGAGGATTATGAACTGGAACTGCCAATTCTTTGATTCGGAAGTCTTTTCAAAACTGGAAACTGACAATTCTTTTAAAAGTTCAAAGAACTGCCCAAAGAACTGGTCATAACGGGCATCCATTAGATGATGCATAGATGGGCATTGGTTCACTCTGGCCTATATTGATTGACATACCCCACTACTTTGGCAGCTTCCAGACTAATTATATTATTTTTCAGAAAAGCTGAAACTTTTGAATTTTTTTTTCCAAATATTTATGAAGAGAAATATTAAATCTTCATGAATATTTTATTTTTTGGAATGAAAAATTTCAAGATATAATTAATTATTCAACAAACATGTGTCGAAGTTGCCAAGGTACTACTACTACTACTACCTTATGCTGATTTGGACCCACAATCATTGTCGAACACGCAAATTGTCTCTAGCCAGCTGAGTGTTAATATGCCTGACTATCTTCTGAGAATTATGGCTTCTTCAGTGGTTTGATGTACTTTAAGTATGTTAGTGAAGGAAGAAGAAGGCAAGGAAACCGTGTGGCATGAATGGTCTTTTATTGCTGTCGTGGAACATGATGATCTTGTTGGGTGATCACGGTGACACCCAGTTTCACTTCTCCATTCTACATTGCAGTTGTCTAGGCTATCTCCATAATAAAAGAAAAACAAGGGGGTGTGTCACACTGTGGCCTTGCCATTTACATTAATAAAGCATCTTAATGCAAAAGAAGAATTATGAAATTCAAATATTTCACTATGCAAGAATATAATCTTCAAAAAAAATCCTCTAAAAGAAACTAAAATCCTTCCAGATAACTCTATAAACTGATCTCAAGTTTCAGCACAAGCCAAAATATCATCTTTCAAAAATCCTCATATAAAAAACAGACCTACGACCGAGGGGGCCAAAATCCCTTAAGCTAGTATGTCTATACTCTAGAATGAATCTCAACACAATATCCTTGCCTTGGTAGGCAAAGCCAACAGATTGTCTGTGTTGGAATGCTTGCAAAATCTTTGCACTCAGTGGGAGTGTTACTACTACCACGGATCCCACTTATGAAAAAGCCAGTGTTTGTTGGGTATCAGCTTTTGAGCATACCAGCCTGATCTTGGTATTGGGTACTTTTTGAAACTTTTTTTAATGGGAGCCTGGTCCTTGTATTGGGGCACCCATATCAATTTCAGAATCGTATGAGACACCTATATTCTCAGTATTGTAACTCGTACAAGACTGGTATTGCCTTGGGTCATACCAGCCTGGTAGGGTCCTTGCTACCAATGTTGATACTTGGCACATGCCTGCCTGGAGCAGGTATACCAGAGCAACTTTGGGAAGAAACCTAAAATAAAAAAAGGATTAAGAGCACCTTCACCCCCGAGTGATAAGGACTTTTTAAAATTAAATCTTGAAGCAAGATATTGCAAATCTTATCGCACTCTGATAAAAATGGCTCAAAATGCTGATTAACCTTTAAGCGTCACAATTACCTCAAATGAGCCGCCTAGACTTGGGTTTGGCTATCCTCTAGCACTAGACTGAAAAAACAATGTCAATACCTTTGACTTGTCACACATCATGCACTCGTAATTGACTTCCCGTGGAGAAAATCTAAAGCTTCTCATGTTTGAAGGATTTGTGTAGACTTGGAGAAGCTTGCTCCTCTCTCCAACCTTGAAGCAATTGGGTTACAAAAACACACCCAACAATACGAAGGTATGTTGCAAAATGAAGAAATAATTATGTTCCCAAATTGTTGTTCATTGTGTTTTGTTTCATTGAGTTTTTAGCATATTACAATGTTCATTGGACACATTGAGAAGATTGTTAATTAGGTTGTAAGGTGGACTATTTCCATGGCTAATGAAGTTGTTGCAACAATTTCCATGGGTGAGACTAATAGTTGTAATCTTAAAGAAATAATGCATTTCAAATTCTTCATTGAATTGGGGCATTTGCTTAGGTAGGACCAAACTCAAAAGATTTCATTGTGAATCAAGTTTTGTTGTTGATTGATGAAATAAAGTTGTGTGAAGTGAAAAAAACTTCTTGTTGTTTGGCCAAAAAATTACACTTTTTTGTTTAGGAAATACATGGTTTAGTTGTTGGGTTGGGTGGAAAAAAGGCGCAAAAAAAAAGTTGGAGCTTTTCCAACTTGCTCAAAACCATTCTCAAAGAAAAATGGTGGCCTAACAACAATGCTAGAAAATATTTAGCTATCAAGTAATGACCTTAGAGAGGTTGCCTAGGTGTCAAAGAATAAACATATTATTATACATAAACACTTGCCTCTTGCAACTTGTTATGGCGAAGATGATGTACAAAGCTAAAATAAATAAACAAATAAATAAAGGAGCCAAGAGCTTGGGAGCTCTTGTCAAGCTTTCAGTGATGGCGAAAGCTCACGCCCACATTTTAAAAATGCATCGATGTTGATTTTTAAGTGCATGATGGCATTGACACCCTTTTGGATTTTGTTGTTGAGAGCATTGGTAATCCCTCCACTCGCCCCCTCACCTCTATTGTTGTTGTTGTTGACTTAACCCCCCCCCCCTCCAAAATTTTTCATGTGTTTTACAAATCTCCAACCCTTCACCCCCTTTTTTTGTGCCTTGCAAAGCTTTGACTACAAAGGGACCATGGACAACAATAAAAACACTACGAATATGCAAGCTCCCCATGATGGTTATAATACCTAAAAGAAGCATAAAAAGGTCAATGGAACTTGAAGCTAGCTCATCACACCTATCTTCTTGCATTGCATGTCCTTACAATGGTTGAACTATTTGCAAAAAATCAAAATAGACACAAGTTGAGAGCTTTAGAGCTTTTCACAATGGCAATGTGTCAAAACAAATACAAGCCAAGAGCTTTGAAGCTTTTAGTGATGGAATAAATGACATGTGTTGAATGCCTAACACTGTTCTTTTACTCATCACCATGGCAAACCCAACCCAATCCTACTTCTAACTTTCCTTTTCTTTCTTTCATGCATTGTTGTATGAAAATCACCTAGATGATGTAGTGTTCTTTTTTGCAATTTTGTGTTGTAGCCAAAGTACCAATCGTCCAAAAACAAATTTAGCCAAATTTGGCTACAACCTAAATATGGTAGTACATTTCTTTAAAAATCTTTCTATATACTTGAACAATGGATATAAATTTGGTGATTTTTTGAAAACCTTGGTCTAATTTTGGCTATTTAGAATCTCAAATTTTTTTTTAACACTTTTAACTTTTGACATAACATTTTGGCTATGTATAACTAGTAAAAAAATACCAATGACATGGGCATACATGAGCAAAGTTTTTTCAATCATATTTGTCATATAGTTGAACCGGTGATCATCCATAATACAATTTAGCCAAATTTTGGCAACAAACATGATATATATATATATAAGTTTAAAATTCTTTCACATTTTTTGCTACATGTTAGAACCCAATAAAGATGCTAATAACCTAATAAAAAAATAGAAATTTGACAACTAGAGAATTGAAAATGACATTTTTTTTCAGTTTTGAAATTTTTTTACCCAACTTGCTAAATTTAATTTAATTTTTTAATAGGAATATGGACAATATACAACACTTACAAATTATTTAATGTCTAGTTGAAGGAACACTTATTATGTAAAATTATCAACTTTTTCCAAATTTTTTGTGTCCATTTTTCAATTTATTTTTAAACACCAATATATACACATTAGAGTGTATTTTGTATTGTGTAGTGGTTCAATAAATGTGAAAACTTGATTCCACATTATGAAAATGTGGAGTGGAAACATCATTGTAAATATAAAGTTGCAACATTAAAAAATAATAAAATTTCCCATTTTGTTTCAAATTAATTCATCTTTTTTCTCGTTCATAGATCAATTTTTATATTTCACTTACCTTTGAAAGTATCATTCTTTTTGTTTGTCTATGTTGCGATGGTTTTTTCACCACTAATTCAATGCTAATAATCATTATTCTTGATTCATAGGTCATGTGAATTTTTAGTGAAGATGATATACAAGATCAAGTAGAAGACAAGTCCAAATATAACAAAGAGAAGAAGAAATCAAACAAACATGTATCTATGATATTCTAGTTTCATATTCTAATTTAAATAATGTTTATTTTTTTGACAATTTCAATTATGATATTGTAAAAGGCATCTGTGAAATTTTGTAAAAAGGGAATTTGATGTTTTTAAATTGATGGTGGAAATATTCAAATCAATCTAATATGCATCAATTCAACTTTTTTTTATGATGTTTGGACTTCCCATGTGAGTGTAAGCATGCAACAAGAAGTGTTTATGGTTTCACCAAAAATAGAACTTGACATCTTGATTGCCACTTTGAATGTTAAACTCAGACCTTGTTGACCAAGTTGGCTTTGATTTTTTTTGGAATAACAATGTGCCACTTGAATGTAGATTACACACATTGTGATTTGATAGGCTTGAAAGGCTTCATGAGCCTTTTTTTTATTTCGGGTCAAAAGGTAAATCTATGATTGTTCCTCATATTGAATTGCCCATGCTTGTGACTAATGATTTGTTTAAAGTTGCAAAGTTAATTGAATTTTGGGGGACTATGGTGAATGAATTTTATGATCCTCATGAGGATATTGACATAATCTTGGTTTTCTTGTTTAGTCCATGGGGGTGCTTTGATTGTGCAAATGCAATTGTCACATACATGAACAAGGATGACACATCATGTTTGGTTTTAGAAGTTTAGATTTGAGGTTATAAACTCATGTTTCCATCTTATAATATGTTTTACAAGTCTATTGTGGATTCAGATTATGTGCCTAACATGTCTTTTGGAATGGTTGTGTTTGATGATAAGTTTGATAAGATGTGGTTATCACCTAAAAAATCTTGACCTATCTTTGAGAGTCATGCAACGTTTGGAGGTTGGTCATCCTAAGAGTTTGTGCCCAAAAAATGTTGTATCATTTACATAAACCGAATGGATTTCACATTTCATCACATCTATTCAAGTACATGGCGGTAACCTGAATATAATTAATCATCACTTACTAGTTTTAGATGGCCACAATTCGCATGTTACTATAGACGTTGTGCATAATTATCATAATCCTTAAAAAAAAAATAGAATATTTTTTGGTTCCCAAAAGTCAAGGGAAGACATTTAAATCCTACCCTTGCTGAACTTTATTTGAGCCTTCGGTCCTTTTCAGTACAAAGGCCACTTTAGTGGGTTATTGCCATGTAGTTCATTAAAGTTTTCCCCCTTTGTAAAACTTGTCCCTATTTCCAAAAAAATGATTTCTTGATATTAAAAACTCTTTTCTCCATCCTTGGCTTCTTCAAGTTAAATTTCACCTCATAAGACTATTCTTGTTCAACTTAATAATAATAAACAAATCTGGCAAACACACACCAAAGTTCACCCTCCAAAATTGCTTTAATTCGAATCTTTGGAATTGGCTTTAAGAAAGCAATTCAAGTTTGTGATCAATCCAGCGTCTTCACAAAAGGTCAACACTCCTGCTGTTTCAGCTTGAAAAAACTAAGTTTGGTTTGAACAAGCAAAACAAATTATTTGACAATTTTTAGAATGTAGAGCAAAATTTGTGTGTGAATGAAATGATGGTCAAATGCATTGGAAAATACTCACCCATTCGACAATACATGAAAACAAAACCTTGTTGATATGGATTGAAGATTTGGTGCTTGGTTAATGTTAAGTTTAAGTATGTGTAGAAAATGGAAGTGTGTTGTGATGCAAGTCATGAGGATGTTGAGCATGCAATTGGATACATGATTGTCTGTGGGTTGAAGAATCACATTGTCACATGTGATAATTTTTTTTCTAACCTTACATTGATCTAAGATCTTTTCAAGGTTGGGGTGGATGCCACATGGACTTGTAGGATTGATTGGAAGGGGTGGTTTAGTTCTTTGACTATTGATCCAAAGAGAAGATCAAGAAGACAATTCAAGTACCACATGCATGCTTCAAGAAAGGTTGCTACAATTTCTTGGCTTAATGACAAACCAATTTCCATTTTGTCCATTGCTTTCAATCCCATAAATCTTGCAAGTAGCATATTTTCCACTTGATGATATTTAATTAGTCCACTTAAGATGCCGACTAGCCCAATGTTAATGCATTATCAAGAGCACATGCATGGAATAATTGTCCAAGATCAACTTCACGATAATTATACTTGACAAAGGTGCAATCACAAATGGTTGCATCAGATCATATTCCATGTCATAGGTACCACCACGGTGAATTCCTATATTATGTACAAGAGTGCATATGACCCATCATGACAAGTTCATAGAAGCAATGTTGCATTTGAAGTTCAATGTGACTTTGGCAAGGGCTCTCATCAAGTGAAGCACTCCTCTTATTCCAAAATCCAACATTTTACATGGCTTTTCTGAAAATTTGTAAGGGTTGGTTCCTCTTTTCAAAGTGGGATTGTTTTGGTCCATGGACGTTTAAGGGTTGAACACCAGCTTATTTTAATGTAGAGGTGTAGTTTATTGTTATGGGGTGAAGATGCTCTAACTTAGGTATGGTAATTAGGTATGATAAACTGGGGTGGGGATGAGGAGTGTCTAGGCTGGTTTTAGGGCTTAAAACTAACCATTTAGTTGTGCATTCAGTTGGAAGGTTCAGAACACACATTTCTCAGTTCTCAATTGCTGGCCTTCGTCCATGCATGAAAATCATGCCTGTATTTGGTGAGTTACACCCAATATGAGTAGGAATACAAACAATTGGGAAAGACCATTGCACTAGTGCAATTCCCTCACTCCAGGTCAAAAAAGTAGTTGCTCATCAAGAAGGTATGGTGTGAAAGGTGGTAAGTGTGTAAACTCCCGCGCCCTGTAAAACATTCCATATCCCGTAAATCCCGGTATGTAAGAATCCATGAGTATAATGTTCAGCACACATGAATGATCTTTGTTGTGGAAGATTTTCCATGCTTTGCTTATGAATTCTCCAACGGATCCTTGTAGGACTAAGCATTTTCAAAGCCCTGATATTCCCCTTTTGTCCACCAGACTTTCACCACTGAGCCTTGACTGTGAGGACAAGGTTTCCTTTTAAGGATTTTGTGATGTAGCCAAAGTGTTGATCATTCACAAAATAATTTAGCCAAATTTGGCTGCATACTAGATATGAAAGTAGGAAAAAAAAAAAAAAACACAAAATCATTCTATATTCTTGGGCTACATACTGGAACTTATCATAAAAATCTGGCAATTTGAAAAAAATATAAAAGAAAATTTCAAAATCTGGTGAATTTGGGCCATTTGTTCCATGAAAAATCCTTTGCATAGATTGAAATCATATTTTTTAGGTTGAAATTTGGTGAAATTCGCTGATTCAAACTGGAGAAGCATGCTGAGGGAACTCTCCAAATTTGTAATATGACAATACATGCAACTTGAGTTGAATTTAGATTTAATTGAATGGACTTCAAATTTGATTGAATTCAAATGCAATTGGATTCATGTATTCAAATGAAAAGAAATGGAATGCAAATTGGTGGAAATGGTATTGAAAATTTACTTGTGACTATTGCATTGAATTTTTGGAAAAAAAAAAAAAAACATAAATTCAAAAAGACACATTTCCATTCCTCTTTATTTAAGAATTGGCTAAACATAATTCAATTTGGAACTATCATCCAAGAGGATGGCTTATGAAAAGTAATAATGCTTTTACCCAAACAAGCTCTGATGAATTGTCATCCCTGAAATCTAAAAACTAAATTTCATCAAGAATATTATTTTCAGGCCATTGGGTTTGCTGCCAGTGGAGGTGCTTTATTTAACTCAATAACTTAACTTTAACATCATATGTAGCACCATATCTACCAGCATTGTACATTATGAAAACCTTTGGCAATTTATTCAGGTGAACCTACATCTCTAGAAGAGAGAAAGTAAAACCCTAAAATAAATAAATAAATAAATAATGTTTCACTAAAATTGCTGGAGTAAAAGGGGACCAAAAGGTGGGAGGGTCTTTACAACTACTTGCCATTAAACTGGATTGGATGTAAGTAAAAGGGTGGGAGACTTGACCAGAGTGCACCAGCTGACCATCCACTGGATGTCAGTTATGAGTTATGACTAAGTTGTGGATGAACCTCAACCGAGTTAATATCCGGTTTCACCTTGATAACTTGTTCTATATGAAATGGGTCCCGTATAGGTAGGCAATTAAGTAACTACTAGGTAAGTAGATGGTTTGTACATAGATAGATCAAGTGCTTTTCTACAACCTACCAACTAACAACCCGCTCAACAGGTTGTTAACCCTTAATTGACATTTGACCAAACCAGTGTCAAGTGACAGGAGGGAGTTGTAACCATGTAACTTCCCAATAGCTGGAATTTTGTGACATTTTTGAAAAATTCAACTCAATAGAGTTGAAGGGATTTCAATCCGAATCTTTTGGTAGTAAAATGTGTAATTTGGATGAAAAATGAAAAATCCCCACCGTCAAAAGTGCAATTTTATGAGATATGGGCAGCTTTCAAAATTTAGAGTTTTTCAAGTATTTGATTTAGTTATCATATTTCGATGATCCTAAGAAAATTATAGTAAATGGAAGGTGCACATATGAGGTTGATGGAAAAAGAAATTCAACATTTGGACTTGAGATGAGGTAACAATGAGTGGCCAAAGTTGCACATACAATGGTCATTTGCGCAGAAGCAAAAAAAAAAAGAAGCAAGCTATTTTTAGTGTTCTAGGGCATGTTGTTGAGCCCAAACCATTCTGGTCTGCACTGACATTTAAGGGTTAATAGGTAGATTGTAAAAAAAAGCAACTGAGCTAACCAGTATGGTTAGCTATTGAACTGAAATGCAACAGAAAATTATTTCCTCATCACTTACCATCCATCCTTCAGGGTGTGCTGGTGGGTGCTGTGGGGGTGGGGGGGACCTCAACAAAGAAAGGATGTCAGGAGGAGGAAACCAACCCAATTATGCAACTCAGCTTTGGATGGAAGAAGTTTTGATTGCAATTGAAACACCCTGATGCCATTGAATTAGAGTGTGCTTGTAAATGCAAATCTTAGTATACATCCTGCACATCATCCAAAATTTCCCAAATTTTGCAAGGCTCTGTGGACACAGCATTATAGAATAATTGGGAGAGCTTTGTGGTTTGAAGAATTAAGTACTAAATTTTACCATGAGTTATTAGAAGGATTAGACCCCTGTTGTACTGGTATATAGGGAGCAACCTAGCTATTTAGTACTGGTATGTACATTGGTATGGACGAGCATACCTGTACAACACCTGGGGCAATACCAGCCTAATACCAGTACCAGACTGGTATGAACCAGAGATAATACCAGCCTATACCAGGTTTAGAGATTCTCCACCGATGCTCAGTATGTGACTCCGGAGTGTGCACTGGAAATCTTTGATGAGGTTCATCAATGAAATCCAGTGAATCCATTGGAAGACTCCTGGGACCCTGAAAAGATGCAGATCTTTGAGAGCCCTGGAACAGTCTGAAAAAGACAGTTACTTCCTGTTTATTGATGCTCCCTCCCTGTTTCTGATTGGCTAGATAGTTTGATTGGTCCAAGTGGACTGCTACTAGTGGTCTCCCACTTACTTGCAATCCCAGTTTCAGTTTAATGGTGGGGTTGGAAAAAAGTTCGTAACTAAAAAAAACTTGGATGTGAGAAACATTATTGCAGGGTCACAGAGTGAGCGTTGGTTCAGATGCTCAGCTATGAGCATCCGTATGTGACCCTGCAAAAGTATTTTTCCTATCCGAGTTTAGTTATTTACTTTTTTGCAACCCCACACATAAAACTAAGACTGGGACAGCAAATAGGTGGGAGGCTACTAGCAGCAAACCACCTGGACCAGTCATTATGATGGGCCAGTCAGAATCAGTGAGCACTAGTCAAATCATATTTATTACACTCTTTTTTGGAGGTGCACACAGTTGCTGTGCCCTTCACCAGCCACAGCAAACTCTGAGCCAAACTGGCATATTTGAACTTTTCTTCATTTAATTGTGTTGTGTAGGATCATATACTGAGCACCACTGGAGATGCTCTTATACCTGTCTCACCACCAGGTTTATACTTACCTCATACTAGGCCAAAATCAGGCTTGAGCCCAATACCAGGACCAGGCCAATATGAAAGTGTTAATTTTCGATTCAATACCAATACCAGGGTGATATGAAAGTAGTCAAGACCGGTACCCAACTGGTATGTGAAAGTGGACATACCAGTACAGCACTGAATCAGACTCGGTTGAAGGACAACAAGTGGTGCGTGTGTAAGGTACAGAGCTGGGCACATTTGAAATAAGGGCCTGTGCCCAATTTCAAGAGTAAAAAGCTCTGGTTCCAGGGGCTTTATCATGCATGAAAACTCAATTGATGGAGCGGGTTAGGGAACCAATAGCCACAATTGAGACAGTGGTACAGCCGAGGACGACTCATAAAAGCCTACAGAAGAAGGCATTTACATAACTTGCATGGCTACTTTGTGTCATACAACATATATCACCATTTCTTCACATTACAAAGAAAGTAACATGGCTTTTAAGGCTGCAATTTATGTTCATGTAAGTGGTGGTGGGTGGCTGAACTGGTTTTGGTTTGATCACCAGTTGTCAAAATGACAACAGCAAGCCTATTGCACACGCTTGACTCTTGTGCTTCACGTTGAATCCCGAATGTACTTGTTGCATCTGGTGAAGAAATTGAAGAACATCCAAGAGATCATGTTCAAGTAAGAAAAAAACATGCCCAAACCCTAACCCAAGACTAACTCGGTCTAGACATGACCAAAATCTCATGCCAGTCAACTCGCTTATGGTGCATTCACACTTGATGTTAAGTCAGTGTTAAATGAAAATCTAGGTGGCATCCTAGGTGGCACCCAATGGTAAATGGGCGATGGCTTAATGTTAAGTGAATGTTAGGTTAATATAAAATCTTTATGATAAATAAGTTAAGTCCTAAATGACTAGCATGGTTTTAGGGAGTCCCTAACACCAAGTGTGAATGCACTTTTAGTGTGAAAAACCAGGGCCAGCTCAGTGTGAACATGATTAAAATCTTAGTATGTCATTGTGGTCATCCATATAGTGTAAAAAGTTGAGCATGGCCCATGAAAGGAGCAATATTTTGAATATTAAAACCTTTAGTTGAAATTTATCTATGATGGAAGGTTGTTTGTTTTGTTTTGTTTGCTTGTCACATTGAGGTCTCCCATATTCATGGTGTCTCTTGTTGTGCTTTTGGTACTGTTGGATGGCCCTCAATGAGTGCGGAGTGCAGTCAGTGGGTTTCATAATGTTTCAATCTCTACTGGAGAAGTTCTTGAATATTGAACAATTTTTTCACTGAAAATTCTTCATTTAAATCAAAACTGAAAATTATAGGAGAATTCGGGCACACTCTTGGTAATTTTGGAAAGCCTTCAATAAATAGGATTTATTGAAGGTGATTTGAATTTTTTTAGATTTAAGTTGTGGGAGATACTAAGTTTTTAGTAGTTTTTGGCATTGGAAATTAATTAAATTATAAAATTTGGTTTTAGAAGGAAAAATTAGTTGGATAACAAGTTCACACTTTGGGCTAGCACTACCTTGTATCCTTGATACAAATAAAAGTCTATCACATTTCAAGGCTGTTGGGTGGGGGGTGGGGGTTTGTGGGAGTGCAATAATTTAATTTTTTTAATGAAAAAAAATTGACAACATGAATGAGACTAGATCTCATATAAACATTATTGTTTAAGCAAGTCAAATGTATTCAAAAAATTTCTTGAATAAAATTGATTAAATATGTCATTTTTCATAGATGGATAAAATGTGATCACATTAATGAAATTAACTTTTTAGGCACATACATTTTTTATTCTCTAGATTTATTGAGAATCTACGGCTTCAAGCTATTCACCACATAATCACATAAGTCTTGTCATCATGCATGTATGTTTATGCTACACACTAAAATTTAAGCCTAGTTACCTCACGCCTCTTTGGGGCTCACCTACACAAAAAAGGAAAACCTTTAAAACAATTTTCCAAATACTCTTTCAAAATTTCCATTGCCCTTACCATTATCTTACCTCTCTCTCACACATAGCCTTTGAAATTTTCTCTTTTAAAGTGAAGCTTTAAATCAAAATTATAATTTTTTTTGGATTTATTCAAGTCTATGGTTTGAAGTGGTCAATTTTATATCTAATGTTATTATTACATTATTTATTATTTCAGTACCTTTTCAAAAAATAACTATTTATTCATAATGTCTACCTCATTCCTTTTCTCTACCCACTTATCTGGACATGAAAAAGGCACAATAATGAAAAGACAAGTGTTATTGCGCTTTCATCATTAACACATGCATTTTCATTATTGTGTCTTTTCATGTCCATGTTAAGTAGTAAAATGGAATTTGAGATTGACATAAATAATGATGAACTATTGAAAACCATATGGGAAGATACAAGAGCAATTAAAGCCCAGGGTAGGAGCAAAAAAAAAAAGAAAAGGCAAGGCCAATGTAAGTATTCTGAAACCATCTTAACTAACCCCAGTTAAGATGACCCAACAATCTACAGTGTTGAGTCAGTGACTACAAAAAAGTGTACTTCAATTTCAACAATGTTCAGAAGTTCAGACAACTGAAGAAGTAAGTAGTTGGCAATTCATTCGTACTCTGGCCTGAAAAAGCCCAAGACAAGCCAAAGAAGTCATTAAAGGAAACCATGGGGGGTTATATCAATTGCAGAAGAGCATGCCCAAAAAATTCTTAGTGTATTTGAAGGGTACCTTGTTCATGAGAAAAGGAAGGGTAATGATATTACACCTACTTTTTAAAGTGTGACAATGAAGGAATGGATTTTACACCTATAAGAAGGTGTAAGCTCTTTGCCATACTTAAAAAGAATAGGTGTGATATCCCTCCCACCCCTATGCCTAGTGATTTAGGTATGTTTTGATTCATCACAACCTTCGCATTATGCTTTACAATGGCTAAAGACCCAAGGTAGGTAGGACACATTCCTAAAATGTGGAACCGCACTTGGCTAGGTATTACCACAACCTAGGTTTTTTAATTAAGGGCTAAGGTATTACTTATTTGTAAGGTAAAGCCCTCACCCTAGGGCTCTAACTTACAAAGAAAAATCTGACCTAAAATTTGACCTAAGAGTTATAGGATTAGTGTAAAATTATATACATAAATAATTAAATATGTGATCCATGGAAAAAAATCTTATTATTATGCCTAGGGATGAAAAAAAAGCCCAGATTGTTAGAATGGAAACTTCAAATTGTTTTGAGGAGTCAATTTCAATAAATTTGCATTGAAATATTTCTGAACTTATAATATTTTTATTTTATTTTATTTTATTGTTAAAAAAGGTGTTTAAAAAAGTGAAATGCTCCGTGAAGTGGGCATTTCACTTGATAACATGCCTGCCAAATACACTGAAAAAAAACACGGATTATGTGCGTGTGCTTTACGCCAAGTTTTTGTATGTTGTGAAAAGGGTGGATCACATGGGGGTGTTATCGTGTTCTCAGACGTGAGAATGAGGGCAATTGTACGTTCTGCAAGTACATAATTGTCCTCTCTGCATCCGATACACTTTACACAAAGTTGTATCCAGGCTGGCATGTTCCAATTATGTCAGATTTTTCTGTTGCGGGAGATTTCTGACAGGCGGATTCTGTTGTTCTCATCCTATGGGAACAAGGGTGATAGATATGGGAACCAACAAGTATATTGTTACTTGTGCCTATTGCCCTTTGTTCCCATGAATAACTCAAAATAACATGGACCTCATGGCCTCTGGGCCTACACGTCCTGTCCCGTACATAACGTTCTTCTTTTCGTGGTCCTACAACCCAGTGAACGACAACAATTTTTGGTACATTACGGAAGGAAAAAACAAAACAAAAAAAAACCATGTCAAAGATCTCATCCGAGATATCTGACTTAAAAATAAATAAAAATTGAAACGCATGCAAAAGTGGATTCCTCCCGCATTTAAGGAGACAAATGAAACAGGCCATAAGTTTTCTCTCTGCCGGCCATCTGAATTATTTTTGATCTCATGAATATTGAAGTGGATTGCTCCACCCCCTTTCCGGTGGTGACACAAAAGAAAAGGCCAATGGGGTGAGATGAGTGAGTGTCCACGACAATAACATGGTGACAATCTACCCTTACACGGATCTATGAAAGTAACTTGGGCTTGGTCGCAGTTGGGTCACCAGTCTGCCACCTCTGGCCTTCACATCTCCAACATGCCTTTTCCTCTTCCTTTTGGTCTCAAAATGCCTTCTAAAGTGCACTGAAAGCTCAATCTTATCTCATTTGGGGTTGGTTGCTGGTAAACCAGTTTCAAAGATTGCTTTTTTCCCCGTAGTACCATAACGGTCCTGATGGTGTACACCATAGTACACCAATTAACATATCGATCATTTTACTTGGGCACGTTTTCTCACAACATTTTACTCTTTTGAGGCTCCTTTTCCTTTTTCAAAACCCATAAAACACATAATCCCCACAACCCAAATGTGGGTTACCCTGTCTTTGGGCCTGCTTTCACCCCATATCCCCCCTCTCCCAAAGTAAGGAAATTTTATTAAATCTCAGTATGAAATGCTGAAACTCAGCATTTCCTGCACAAGGTTCGAGAGTAATTATAGTAGTTGTACAGGTAGGAGCAATGAAAATATATATAGCAGCAGTAGCTCATGAAAAAAGAAAGACAGGAGGAAACTCAGTTTACTACTAAAATTGGTGGAACAACTAGTTTGGGTCCCAGTTATTTCGTTTTGTAAAATTTTCATTCCCAGTTACACGTTTGATGCCCTATTATGCTGATACTGGCCATTCTCGTCCCCTAATCGCATGACTTTACGGATAACTCTGTTAAGACCAATCTTTTGTTTTGTTTTTTCTATTGCTAAGTGTACAATTACTTTTAATTTTTTTTAAAAAATTAGTGAGTTAATATTACACTTCCATTAGCTATAACCAAAATAAAATAAAATATTTGAGTGTGCTTGGAATATCATTTTTTACTCATTTTATAAAGTTACATGCTCATTTTTTAAATTTTCATTTTAGTCAAATGATTTCAATAGCATAAATCCTCAAACTGCCTTAGTCACATTATTGTTTCAAAAGTAGGGGAGATTGATTTTGCATAATCAAATGACACACATGTGTGATTAAATTTGGAACATAGTAACAAAATGTCTTACTCATGGATGTTGGGTTTTTGCATAGTGAAAATGTCGATCCCAAGTGGAAAGGAGGTTTAAAGTTTTCAAATAAGATTCAAGTCATGCAAGGGACCAATCAAGACATGGGAGAAATGAAAGAGAATGCAAACACATTCACATGAAATGAAATTGTGTGAATCAAAGTGATGCATGCTTTCAAGACTCTCTAATTGAATTCTTATTTTGGGAGGTTAGAAGTCCCAAGGTGTTTCAAATTTTTGAATCAAAGTGAGAATCAAACCTTGTTCAAATTAAACCCTTTCTAAATTATTAAAAAGGTCTTAAAAAATTTAGAATAAAGTGGGATTACATTTTCAAAAAATATCTTTTAAGCCTAAATTCATAGGCCATTTGAAAGGTTGAAAATCAAACTATAAAAGTGATTCCCAATCATTTAAATGATGTTTTGATGGGTCAAAACAACTTTAATTAAATAACTAGATACAATATTTTAGAATTCTTTAAAAAAGTTACAAGATAAATGATTAAATCATTGAATTTTATTGTGGTATGAGGAATTTATAGCGTCCCAATTTTGGGATTGGGCAAAATATCTTTGGGTGATACCACTAGGAATGACTTCAAACAATGGTAAAACTAGTAAAATTACCCAAACAATTTTCTTGCAACCTTTTCTTTCAATTTCTTTTACAATTAATTTTTTTTTAATCCATTGCATACCAAAGTAAATGACCATTGAAATTTTATTTTCTTATTTGCAATGGCCTTTTTTTTAATCATAGTCCTAAACTTTGGAAATTCATAAGTAAATTATGCCTACTCAATTAATTATTTAATAAGAAGTTAAAATAAAATACCATCAAATGTAGCTTGGCAAAAATATTATATCCCAATAATGTTTTTGAAATATGTTTCGAACTTGTGTTCTTAATATGAAAAAAATCTAGCAAAAATCCATATTTAAATGTTTCTTAATTGTTTTTTGTGAAATTCAATGGGTCCAAAAAAATGAAGGTGTGACATTTCTAATGGTACCACATAAAATTATTTTTCCCAAATTCCACTTGCTAGTATGAAGAAAAATGACCATTTATATATAACATGGGGGAACATTCCTTATGAAATTTACAAAATACATGAGTAAAAATATAGGGTGCCATATATTGGTTGTTGGGTAAAAAATATAATTTAATTAACTTTATAATATAGGTATGTATATTTTAAAAACCAATAAAGTCATTTGTAAAGTCCCACATTTAGGGGACAAATTTAGCTAGTTTGATCTTAGTAGGCCACAAAATTGGTAACATGGGTTGAATTTTTTACAAAAGAAATTAAAACGGAGCAAAATTGGATTTTGCTTAATTTTGATGCCTTACTAATTTCGTCCCCTATGTTTCATTTTTCCTAAGCACATGCCTTACTACTATTACATTTTCAATGCTCTGACATGTATTAATGGTATAATTATTCTCAAATCGCATGCATCTAATCTTGAATTTTAGCATTTGATGTTTTAATTTAATGAAAATTTATTATTTATTGGAATTATGTATTGTAAAAGTAATATAAGGTATGCATTAATCCCCATATGTATATATATAAGGTGGTTTAAATAGGTGCATATTAGAAAAGTAGATAATAACACGGTGACAAAAAATAAAGTGAAAAATTACCTAATCCCCCCTCAAACAATACCTTGTAATTTGACGCATGTGGTTTTGCATTTTAACACTTAGTGTCCCCCTAGGGAGATACAAAATATACTATAGGAAGGAAAAGAGTGACTTCTCCCAAGTTTGAACCATGGTGAGTTTTATGAGTCCATGTTAACTTGTAATTCATCCATGCAACATTTTTGGTTCCAAATGCATTAATCATTTTTAGTTTGTAGTTTGATATGATTGGAAACTCTCAATTTTAGGAGATTATCCCATTTTTGTGCCAAATCCCTTACGTACACAACCTTTTTGTTCAAACATGAAGAGTTAGAGAATGCGCCCAAGATTTTAAATTCCACAAAGCATTGTATCAAAATGTTTATCCTAAAACATTATGGCAAACCTTTGAAGGTGCATTAGATGAATATCAATGTCAAGAAGGAAAATGTTGATGAATTGACTTTTTTCAAGAGCACAATTAAAATAAACATGTGTATTGGAACTTGTAATTGGATACTAATGACAAAACGTTAATTGATCATCCTTTTGATTATATTCATATAATGAATATGACCCAAATAACTGTGCCATTTTCAAAAAATGACTTCATTAGAAAATGAAAAAAACTTTGTAGCAAGATTGGCATTAAGAGTAGGAAGTTGAACTTGGAATTACATTTTCCAAAGATGATCAAAATTTTGATCCATGTCATGAGAAGGGTAAATTTGGATCCTTTCCAAAGATCATTTTACAAGCTTAATCCTTGTTAAAAGGGGAGCTTATGTTCTTTTCAAACATTTGGCCAATTAGTAAAAGACTTTTATTGGAGTTAGGAACATTAAAAATATGAATTAAATGATACCTTGGTGCTAAATGCCATAAACAAAAAATAGAATATTAATATCACCAACACCAGCAACCCACATGCATTGATTGTTGGTTACTTTGACACCCCAAATCCCTAAATAGCCTAAAATTCTAGGTTCTTAAATCAATGTTTCTTATTGGTTATATGGTGTGACACCAATATCCACAAGCCAAACATTGTTTGACTCAAAACTTTGCACAACAAATATTAATTTCAATGTCAATATGAACATAAAACATTTTAAAAGTAATAACATATGAAATAGCCTTTTCATTACTATAAAATGATTTGAACAAAGAGTTGTTAGTAAATAAATTAGGGTCAAAAATATTTGATTCAAGAAACAAAAGACCACCTAATAACTTTACTAAGCAATATGTTGACAATAACAATGATTGTATCAACTTCAATGACAAATTTAGTTTTAGCCTTCATATTCAACATCTTATTTGTGTTTAAAATACAAATGTCCAAATCCATAACACATAGGACACTATAATTTTTCGTTATATTATTTGACTTTGGTTGCACATTCCTTCTTTTGTTCAAGATTTAACTATGAGTGAAAAATCACATAATATTTCCACTAGATGTAAAACATATAACATGATGTGTAAACAATGCAAGATCAATAAATAGGCTTGCATTTTCAATGCTTGAACATGAAATACTTAGTGTCTAATCAACAAGTGAAATGTTGTCCCAAGCAAGTAAAAGTAATGACATGGCAATCCACAAATTATCTTCAATAGTAATTATTTATCAATCACTACAATTTGAAGATCCCATAGTCTATGACAAATAATTAAAATGCAATTACTATAAAATATTATAGACTTATTTGGTTGTAACTTAGTTTTGTAAAGTTGTTGATGAAATCTTATACTTTCTTTAGCAAACTAATCATGAACAAGAGAAAAAAATGACCACTTTTAAAAAACAATGATACAATTTCTCAAATCTTGCATATGAAAAATGTCATTTACTTGTAAAATCACCACCATTGTGTTTATCTTTCTTGTCATGTGCAACTTCATAATGAGCAATAGATAATATTTCACAACACTACACCAATATGTGTCCCAATTCACTTAGTATATCATTGGATTTTGATTGAAATTGAACAAATTTACCATAACAAAAATATCAACCCCTTAATGAATAGGGACCAATTGTTACAAATACGTAAAATCATTAATATATAATCAAATTATTTAATAGTTATTTCACTAAACTAACTAGGCTAAACATTTTAAAACTTAAATTAACTTAGGCCATTTAGCCCACTAACTTAAGGTGCAAGTGTGAAGGTTTAAACTTTTCAACCCTTTTCACATCCATGTTTAAAGAGCAAGTTGTTAACCATTGGATCACTATTTAAATAAGTGAAATGATTTGTTATCACATATTATTATGCACATTCTTTTTCTAACCTATGTGTGAATTATTGGATATGTTAGATTCTTATGTTAGTCCCAGGATATTTTTAGATTAGTGTAAGATATTTTAAGATATTATTAAGTTAATGTAATATACTTTAAATTGTGCCTAGGCTACCATAGGTTAGGATTTTATGTTGGTTCTAGGTTATTTTAAGTTATTTTATTTTCATCTATTTTAAGTTATCTACCTTAGGTTATTTTACTTTAATTTATTATCAATTATTCCACCCTTGGTCATTTTAAGTTATTATAGTTTATGTTATTAAAAATTTATTCCACCTTAAGTTATTTAAAAATATTTTAAGCTATTCCACCATGTGTTATTATAATTTATTTTTAAGTATTCTAAATTAAACCACTTTAAGCTATTTAAAATAAATTTCAAGCACTGTTATTTTCAGTTATTTTACCCTAGGTTTTTTTGGCTAATCCAATTTAGTTTATCATAGGTTATTATAACCTATGTTATCTTCGACTATTTTAAACATTCTATTTTAAATCATTTTTTACTAATTTAGGTTATTCTACCTTAAATTATTTTTGGCTATTGTAGGTTATTCCACCTTATATTATTTTAACTTATTTTATTTTATATTATTCTTAATTATCTTATCTTAGGTTATTTTTATTATTATTTCACCCTATGTTGTTATAAGTTATTTGATCCTAAGTTATTTTTAGTTAATTTAAGTTATTTCATTTTATGATATTTTAAGTTATTATACCTTAGTTTATTTTCAATTATTTTAGGTTATTCTAAGTTATTATAATATATTTTCCATTATTTTATGTTTTCCACCCTATGTTATTTTGTTTTTTTCTACCATAAGTTATTTTCTATTATTCCAAGTTATTCCACCTTAAGCTATTTTTGGTTATTTCACCATATGCCATTCTAAGTTACTTTACCTTAAGCCATTTTCGACAATTCTAAGTTTTTTTACCTTATGTTATTATAGGCTATTATACTATAGGTTTAGGCTATGGAACCTTAAGTTGTTATAAGTTATATAATATGTTATTTTAGGTTATTATACCCTATGTTATTTTAAATTATTTTACCTTGAATTAATATACCTTAAATTAATCTACACTATATTTAGAATAACATAGAACAACTTAGGGGTTCCATAATCTAAAATAACTTATAATAAAATAGCTTAAAATAGTTTGGGATGCCCTAAAATAGTCTAGGGTGGAATAACTTATAATAAGCAAAAATAACATCTAATATAATAGCCAAAAGTAGAATAAAGTGAAATAACCTAAAATAACCAATAATAGCTTTGGGTAGAATAACACAAGGGGAATAGCTGAATTTTGTCAATAATACCCTAGGGTAAAAACAATTAAAATAACTTATGTTGGAATTATTTAAAATAATTGAAAATAGCCTAAGGAAAAATAATTTGAAATAATTTAGGATAAAATAACCTAGGATAACCTAAGGTACAATATTGTAGGTATTGAAAACAACAACATAAGAGATAACATATTTATTATAATAAAATATTTCAATTAGTAATGAATTATGTTAACTAATAGTGAAACGTGATGATTACCAAGTGATATTATAATAACATACCTTTAAACAAGGTGAAATGACTTGGGTGGGGTGAATTTATTTCACTTTTAAGGTTCCATAATGATTTTAACCAATGAATTACATTTCATTTTTGAACTAATGCAACCATCAACAATAGGTGAAACCTTTTTAATCCAAAGATTGAAAGTCATTTTGAATTTCCATGGTTAAAATTTTACACCATTAAACTTCACCACATGAGTAACCTTTTTGGTATCGAGATTTGTGATTTCACCACTCATGTAAACAATTATACACAAAAAAAATTAATGGACCCATAACATGTTATAAGAAAATTTAATTAAATAAAATCAAAGATTATTTTTATTCACATAATAAATCAGTATGTACAATTTTAAAATCAAGGCCAAGACCCCCTTTTGTTTTTTTAAAAAATTTCTTGGGGCAAAGTTTCAAACAAGATTTATGATTAGATGTTGTCAAAATGCAATTTAATAATATGGAAACTTTAATAGTTGGTTCTAAACTCAATTCACAATTTTCAAGCAATGGAAAACTTGAATTAATTTTGCTTCCCATTTTTGAAAATACACGAACATTTTGACAATGAGATGCTACTAAAAATGCATGGAACCACAAATATTTTTTATTTTTACAATTCAATTTGCTAAAATTTGAACTAATCAAAGGGTTTGATTTTCATGGCTTGGTCTAATGATAATTGCAATTTCATCATTAAAATTTTAATTCAAAGACACAAAAGTGAAAATCTTTTAAGGTGTACCATTCAAGACAAAAAAGACCTAGTCTTTAATGGTCCTTTTTTATCTTATATTTTGATCTTCATCAAATGAATGAATAAAAAAGTGTCAAATATTTTACAATACAATACCTTACACCATCACAATACTAGAAGATTCCATCAATATCAACCACTTTATATCTTGAATACAATGAAATGAGGTTAGGTAAAAAAGTATGGAATAAGGGAAATGACAAAATTTTGGTACATTTCAAAGAATTTGGACCTACTCCCCTTTGGCCAAGCTAAGTTTGAAAGTAGGTTGCAATGCATGAAAAATGCTAGTAATAAGGAAAAGGTATAAAAGTTGTAAATTCAATGTTTAAACATTTTGGATGATGACAATGTTTTAACACATGGCTATGGTTATGCTTGCATTTGCATGCCTTAAACCTTACATATCATCATCCAATTGTTTTTGGACTGTAAATGGAACATGTTATACATAATTTTAATCATATGGTGCCATTACTATTTTCTTGCTTGAAACAATGTTCTATTCACATGCTATTAACATTCAAATGAAAATTATGTGCTTTTTAATGTTGTAGAACACAATTTTTTAGTATCATTAATTTTGTCACTATCTTTTATCATCTTCATTAGCTTGTATTAAATTATCAATGGAACAAATTTCAGGTTTTATTCAATGAAATATGATCATTATTTCAAGGTTCACTATCTTCTATTAGAACTTATAACTTTTCTTCATACGTCATTTGCATTATCCCCCATTGGCATGTGGCAAAGGACTCTTGAAATCGATCAATATTGAAAATTCAAATATACTTCAAAAACATTTGAATTACACATTTTAAAAAAAGAGAGTGTTTTTTTAAAATTATGAATTGTAGTTTCTTATCACCCAATTCTTTTTGACCATCAACATGTTCATTTAAAAAAATTATGGGGTCCTTTGCAAAATGGACATCATTTGACATATCAATTGCACATTTTCAAAAGTTTTGAATTCAAATCAAAATCGAAATTTGAATTAATTATTATTTAATTTGAATTTTTAACATTTATATTAGTCATTTAATATTACTAACCATGATTATTGCAAGTTCCAAATGGAAATACATACACATGTTTACAAATTTCACTTGTATTGAAGGTAAAAGAAGCCCAATATGATCATTGTTACTTACACCAAAGCCTATTATGGATTTCATAAAAAATGATTTTATGTATTGATTACAACCTTAACATAGTTCATAAAAAAAACTTCATATACAATTCGGTGCATATCCAAAAATTATTTCAAGCAATATTGAAGTATCTATAAGGATGGTTTTGATGATGGATTCTATCGAATCAAAAGTTTGAGATGACAATTAAAAACATAGACTTATTCTGTTTAGGGCATGTATTCTAGATTGATCCTGTATTTAATGATGCAATATCATATGTGTGACCAAATTTATCACTTTTGATTATTTATGGTTATTTTGGTCATAATTTGATGACCATTTGCACTCCATCCATGCAAGAAACAAGCATTACAAGAAATTCATAATCATGTAATAATTATGAATGAATATATAATATCAATAACAACTAGATTGAAGTATTTTACTTTGATATATACAACCAAATAATGAATATGTTTTATAAAAATAATCTTTGTATAATATTGTTTCAAAGGTTAAAGAATGTTTCATTATTTCAAGATTGATAAGTGTCTCACTCTTTTAGAACAAACAAAAGATGAACCGTTACAATAATGCTTGGAACTCTTTAAATAGATAAAATTAATTATGACGATGCAATGACTTTGTTTGCTCATATTGCAAAAAGATTATGAATTAAAACTTTTAACAATATCTAAATAAATAAAAATACAAAGCACATTTGATTCATTTGTATGTGGCAAGCTAAAACAATAGGTGAAATCTACCAAGAACAATAATCGATATTCATGTATATAGTTCTAGAGGTTGAAGCTAGCATGGAAAATTGAAAGTTCGACTCAAGTTCATTTGAAATGGGCCAACAAGAAAAGGTTGCCCTTTTGACCCCAATTCATGTCTCTTTTTTCTATTCTCTTTCACACCATGCTTACCTTAAATGCTAGAGTTAGGAGGAGAAAGGGTATAAAAGGATTAATTTTTTCAAAAGTATGGAACATATGTTTAGAGAAGTAAGACAATGTGACAATCTTTTGAATAAGACATAGTTGGCAACTGTTTATTCTACAAATTTGGAATTTGGAATTGGAACTAGAATGGGGTGCATGGCACCATCCATGAATGATGATGGTAAGCTTGCAAGACATGTGGATGGAAATGCACTCATTATAATGCATTGAAGGGTTATTTACATTTGAAATTCTAAAACATTGAATAATGGAGTTATCAAAAAGATTCAATTCACATTCATACTTGTTCACTCCTTCTATGGGCACAAGTGTAAGATTCCTCCTCTTTTATAAAATGTATATTCATGTATACTAGTGTAGCCTGTGCCATTGGCCCAAGTGTGAACACATTTCCAATAAAAAAAAACATATGTGAACACATTGAGGGCTCAACTTATTTTTCCTTCCAAACCCAGTTTTTTTGCAATTTATTTAAATTTCCAGCAACAAAATTCACTAAAAAATCAATATCTTCCACAACTTAGCTCTGAAAATTGTGAAATAAATTCTATTAAATCTGACTCGCCAAAGGCTTTCCAAAAGCACCAAGAACACCTCCAAATTCCAATGCAGTTTTCAGTTTCCATTTTCCATAGTTTCATTGAAAAAATGGTTCAATAATCAATAGCTTGCACACCGTAGCTCCAAATAGTCTCAAACCAAGTTGGTGCACCCCTTATTCATCGAGAGCTTTTTCGAAGATACCAAGAGCACGGCATGGAGTGCTTGGTATGAAGCACTGTGATTTGAAAGATGTCAGCGTGACAAGATAAAACAAAACAAAACAAAAACAAACAAACTACCTTGCTTCATAGATAGATAAGGTGCCTTCCAAATACAAGAGGAAATTTCTCCAAGTGCTTTTACGGGTAGCGTAAAAGCCTGAGGGTGAGTGAATGATCAAAGTAAGGGCACATGCGACAAAAGCCAAATGCAAAGCCAATTTCGATAAAGCAAGCACATGTAAACTTTACATGGGGATAGAAAAATCAATGCAACTTTTGGAGAGTGTGGCGCTTTATGTTTTTCATCATGCCTATGGCAAAAACAGAACGCCGCCCATGATGAAAACAGAACATGATGCCATTGCGCAGTCGGGGAATGATTATTGTACATGATAATATGCCCTCTAGTGAGAGTATCAAATTTCTAAAAGGTTTTGTCTCCTGAGTTAAAGAAATGGGGATGAAACCCTATATCATTCTCAAAAGTCTGGAAAAGAAAATTCCACTAGAGTATGAATGCCTAAAGAATTTTCTATCCATCCATATTGAAGAAGACCGAAATGAACCCCCCCTCCTCCCCAATCTCCATGGTGAAACATGAGCCATGGGCCCCAACCACTGATCAATAGAAGAACCAAACTAAACCAAAAGTGAAATAAACCAATTAAACTAATATAAATGTTCAATAATACGGTAGTTGCATCCAAAATCAAAGAGAAAGTGCCTAATAAATTATCTATCTGTTTGCCATCTATGGTGCCTAATTCTTGAAAATTTGCCTAATTTTTCAAAAAAATCACAAAAGTGCTTAAGAAACTTCAATTTATTTCAAAGCACAAACAATCTTACATGACTAGTGCACATTGAACCTTAAGCATGAATCCTTAAACAATATATCTTTGCAAGAAGTGGGTCACACAACTCTTCAAACTTAAAAGCAAAATAAAAAGAGGACCAAATGCCATACTTGATGACACTACCTAGTGCTTGAAAGCTGTTCCTTAGGCCCCCTCATATTAACACTAATAATGTAGCTTAAGTGTATGTGTGCACCTTCAAACTTCAAGTCCCATATGTTGATTTAGCATAATTTGAGGCAAAAAAAAATAGAAAAAAGAAAAAAAGGCCTAATTTCAACAAATTCCAAGTGTACTCAGCAGTGCACCATGAAGGATAGATGGTGAGTGGTCAGAAAACAATGTTTTGTTGGCTTCAAGTAGCGAAACTAACCATGGTGGTTAGTTTTTTTTTTTTTTTTTTTTTTTTCTTTCTCTCCTTCGCGCACTCACAGGCATATCGGTGTTCAAGGGTATCATAGACGCCATAAATACCATTGACGCATATTTTCTTTTCTCAGGTA
>Ga0116227_10002229_pt1 | contig 44205 bp, 34 predicted proteins | sample S1TSphgellanicum_FD_89693 | JGI IMG/M metagenome (GOLD analysis project Ga0116227, IMG submission 89693) | Host-associated microbial communities from peat moss isolated from Minnesota, USA - S1T2_Fb - Sphagnum magellanicum MG | ecosystem: Host-associated > Plants > Peat moss > Unclassified...
GGGCCGTGGTGAGTCTTGTGTGTCCGTGTTGCCCGTGGCTTGTCCCAACACCAAAGGGATCCAGAATGAGTTCTAACCACTTTGTGTGGTTTCATGCAGGCCCGTGTGAGTGAGTAAGCTTGTTAATTCTTCCTAGTCTTTCCCGGGACTTCTAGCACGCTCCTTTCACCCCCTCTAATGCTGGAAGTCGGGATCGTGCTCCAAGTTCCAACTCCTTCCGCATTGCCGCATACTTGGACCCTCAAGTGGGTCTACGAGGAACTTGGGAGCGCGACAGTACGGTCCTTGGCTTGCTAGATGGTTGTTGGTGTCTGTTAGAATGACATGTCGATCAATACATGGTCCATCGCTAGTTCAAAACGTGTGTCATTTTTTATTGTGACCTTGTATGTTAACTCATCAGATTGTTTGACAAAGAACTTTATGGCATTGAGCTTCTCCTTGGACTTCTTGGCGGCCCTCTTCACGATCACCTTAGCTGTTGCAATGTCATCATCACTATCAGTATCATTGAACAGCTATTCGTCATTGCAAAAGAAAATATCGTCAATGATCGTGTCGACAATGTCAGCCGAGATGACAAATTCGATCGAGTCTACGGTTAGGTCCATGTGTTGGTGCAAAGTGTTGATGCGCTTCACCTTGTTCTTGAAGTATTCCTTTTTGTCTTGGTCAAACAACACCTGGTAGGTGGCCCACGACTTGGCGTGCTGCTTCAAATGGAAGTGATAGTTGAAAGGAGCGAACGGCTTCGTGAAATATTTGATGGTTGAGGTCGCCTTTCACACTACTGCCGACCTCCATGTTGTCTTGGCCTTTGTGGACGCAGAAAAGGCACCGTATGGTCACATCTCCTTTGGCATCCTTGGAGACGACCTCCAAGCCGAACTCCAGAACTCCCGGGCTTGCTTTGTCCAGAATGGGATCGACTTCATGGCGCACAAACAAACAAAAATGCTGGACCCTATTGAGGAAACCCTGTTGCCAGTTGCCGCATGTGTATAATTTTTTTCCTGTTTTATGGACAATTCCAAACTTATTTTATGGAAATCCGGGCGATACTTTTAGAAATCCATAATTTTAGGAGGCCTGGGTTACCCCAATAGCTATTTGCAGACAGGGTTCTCGCACAGTACTTGTGCACTTTGTTTCTTGTTAGATACCTTGTCTTTTCCCTATCTTGATCCCTATGCTGCTAATTGATTTCACCTATTCTCTCTGAAACCCCGCAGTGTGGGCAGTCTAGATGTTAAGAGGCAGTGTTAGGCCGATGTTCTGGCTACAAACGCGCAGGAAACAACAGAGCTCCACTAGTTCTCTATTCCAACCCACCTAAGAATTAATGACGGTGTGGGGCCGACGTTGCGACTATGGACAGATGGACAGCATGCAAGTCATTGCCAGTTTTCTAGTCTACAACTAGCCTAGGAAGAAGGAGCCGCTCACTAAAGAATCAGAGGGTCAGAAAAGTGTAGGTTAATAATGCCTTCTCGACAAGGCATTACACCCTATGAACCCGGCGTGGAACCCGAGGTCAGGAGTGTAGTGCCCTGCTGTCAGGACATTACGTGTCGTAATATCTAAAGGCAGGCCAGCACAATCATCAAGCCGTTTGCACCCCTGAGTCGGGGCACTTTGCAAAACGGAACTCCTGGACGTGAGGTCATTATGGAGGCATTAAATCTGCTGCAAGAAATGGAAGAAGTCACATGTACCCCCAGCAACTGCTGAATAGAATATCAACGCTTAAGAAATATGCTCTCCAAGCTGAGATGCCTGGGCTTTGCTAAAGGCAGTATGTAGCAGCAGCAGGCCGTGGGTACTACTTGAGACTTTCCAAAGGAGATGAAATATTTGACGTATTCAATGCTCACATCCACTACTCAATGCTCAATTCAAAACTTATTACTATTTTGACGGGCCCACAGGATCTAGTGGCGATCCACGCTAAGTGCCTCCATAAAGCTGAACATCCGCACTGCGCAACACTGTTTGCTAATTCCTCCTTAAAGTAGGGCATTTCCCAGCTCACTCCACCCAAGTCATTTTTTTTTCAAGTATAGCTAGTGTAGACCGCCCATCACTGATCAGCCGCCTATGACCATTGTTTATATGTTCATCATATGTGCTTCATTTTGAGTGATTTAAAATGTTATGGGAGCCCTACCTCAAGCTTTAGAAATCATCTTTCAAGTGCAAAGGAAACGGAGTAATGAAAAAATAACAAGAAGAAAAATAAGCTTTCTAACTTACAAAACATATTTTTTCTTTCTTTTCTTCTCTTTGGACCCTTCCTAATTTCAAATCTAATAACTTTCTTATTTTTTATTCATTTAAAACAATTTAAAGTGCTATTGGACTGCCACTTGAAGTTCTACAAATCATTTATGAACTCTAATAGCAACACAACAACATATAAGGAATTTTTTGGGTGTTTGAGAACTAGTCTTTGTAGTGTTTGGTGGTTTGTTTTTTTGAGTTCTTGACCCTCTTTACTTTGGGGGATTATAACTTTTTCATTTGTAATCCGTTTTTGACGATTATTAATGTTTCAAGTGTGCCAAGAAGAGGAGTTCAAGTTTTATTTGGACACTAGAAACAATATAGCCCTCCCCTTGGATCCAGCCTACCCTGAGTGCTTAAGTGTTCGGTCACTAGTCGGTCTAGCTTAGTTGCTATTGTGGTTACATAACTAAACTTTCAAATAACATAGCTGGTTAAATATTCGTGTGAGGTGGAAATAATTTGGTAATTTTATAAAAAATCGAATGTATAAAATGGTTATTTCTCAGTTTCACATGGTCATAAAGTGGCTACAATGATAATAAGGGTGATCAAACACATCGGCAACATGTGCATTGCCAGGGGGAATGCATTTGGTGATGGGGTTATTGTAAAAGGATTACATTTGATGATTGGGTGATTTGCAAAGGGAGTACATCTGGCTTCATAGAGGCACCAACAAGAGGTTTTTCACTAAAATGCTTCAAATTTTGTGGGAAGCTAAATTGTAATGTTGTTTTATTTTACCAAAAACTCGTTCTCCTCATCAAAAGTTTTGAAATGTATTGAAATCTTATATAAAAAAGTATCATAATTGTTGCATAATTCTTGGTATGGCATCAAATTGGTTGGATTTAGAGATACACAACAGTTACATTTTGTAAAAAACATTCACATACTAATGTTTTGGATCTTCTAGCAATGAATATTGAATTATTGGATGGAATTTTGATCTCCTTAAAACCATATGATCGCCTAAAACTTCCCCATAGATTTCTAACATTGCTTACAATGTTCACCCAAACCATGGAAACCTTACCAATGATACTTATGACATTTGAAACTGAAATACACATGCAACTTGCAAATTGCCTTTTTCAAATGTGCATTTAGATTCTACAAAGTCTTAATGCAAACTTCGTCATTAAATTTTAGTCATCAAATTGTGCAAAGTCTTAGACTTAATTCAATTATTACTTTAAACTTTGAACCCAACTCAAATCCTGGGATTGAACTTTGTTGAACAAAAAAAAAAGGTTAATATAAAAAAATGGCATAATTAATATATATTAACACCCACTTCCAGATAAAGATCTTGGGGAAAATCATGTAGAGTTTCAAGTCCCAACCATTTCACTTGTTGTTTTTCTAAAACATGTTAGATTTTACAACCCAAATAAACATCACAACTTACAAATAGCTTGAAGGGAATTTGAGCCCCAACCCCCAAAAATAGTGTTGCCCATGCTGACTGAAACCCTACTTGCACCCAAAACCCCATTAGAAAACAAACTCAAGGCATTTGCAAAAATATTATAAAAAAATAAATAGTGATAGCCAATTATATAACCATGATTTAATTTCAATGAGATTCAAACAAAATTACATGTCAATGGACCTCCATGTGTACATAAAATAGGGGTTGAAAATTGATGCCATATGCAAAAATAATAGTAGTTAATGCAAGGCACATGAATTTAATGTTGTGAAATTTTGACAAAACATAAATTAGAGTCTACAAAACTCAAATGAGAGCAACATGGTTAAACTAAAAAAATTCCTATTATTTCATCAATGAAAAGGACAAAAATATGTACAAACATAATTTTAACAAAGTGGAAATAAACTTAATGCATGGAAACTTGAATCTTAAAATGAACCAAAATTGCATCAATTGAACCAAAATTGCCCATAAAGCTTTTAGTTTTGACTTTTTGAACAACCATGAAAAAAATCACATATATTAAAGATTCAAGAGAAGAGGAATCCTTCAATGTTTTTCTATTCCTATTGTTGTCTATAAACTATTCTTCATCTTAATTGGGATTAGCAAACTACCATACCTTGGAACAATGAACATGTTTTTCGAGTTCAAATTTCAAAAGCAATGTGAATTAGGGTTTAAAATCTTTAGGATGACCCTCCTACCCTTATTCCATAAACAAATTCTAGCAAACAAGAAGACACACTTGCAACAACTAAACATAAACACAACATAGAAATCAAATAATCATAATATGACAAAACAAAACAAATAGGATAGTTCTACCATGACACTATAATCTTCAATTTGACTAACCATTTGCATGAAAGAAACATGGTCCAAAAATTATGTTAATATATTACTAATAGTGACATGAAAATTGTGGCACACAAATTTGATTTTCCACCCATATTTACACTTTTCAAACCTCCAAACTCATGATGTTGTCACCTAGACATCTACACAATAATAAACTTTACCAAGCCACTTGGTAAGGGTATGTTCATATGGAAAACTTTGCATCATAAAAAACACTAATTATAAAATTTGGTGCACAAATCCAAATATGCGATGAACTTGTTCTATAGCCTATCCTTCATGAAATTAGTTATATTAAATGTTTATTCATCAAGTGGTTGCAAGATAAGGTGGACCAATTCTGACAATAAATAGTCCATAAAAAGTTCATTTGATAGTGTTAAAATGATGACCTATTATGATATCATTGTTCAAATGAGAGATTACAAGGTGGGTAATGAAATAATAAATAACATTTGAATAAAAGCCCAATTAGATAATTCTTTAATAGTCATGTTAAAAGGAAAAAAAAATTGAAATCCATCAAAAGATGATTATGATACAAACTTTTGAAAACAAGGTCCATTTCAAAACATTCAAAAGTCTATAACTTTTATTGGGTTGAAGTTTTTCTAGCAAAAAATTTGCATCTATGTTCTTTTGTTTTAATATATTATAATTGAATTCCTTTAAGATATCTAAAAAAAAATCATAAAGAATTTTTTAAATATATAAAGATGTGGCCCATATATAAAAAATTAGTCCATATTTTTCATTATCATATATAAGTTGGTGTATATATGTCACAATATTTTAATATAGATGTCTTCTAATTCAAATTGACAATTTTTATCCAATAGCAAATTTGACACAATGATGATTTTATGGCATGTTAATGACATGTGAATGTTTGACACTTTGCAAAAAATTGAAATGTGATGCAAAAAGTGATCCACCTTATCTTGCAATGACCTCATCTTCAACAAAAGCAAGCACCTAGACAACAATAAATCTCAGTTAATTTAATGCATTTCAAGATCTTATGGTTGAGGATGGTGAATCCAACAATCTTTTGCCTATAAGGTTGAGCTCATTGCCTTCTTGCAAAATCTCCTTTGCATTATCTAACATGATCATCTTGAAAAACAATGTTTATAAATCAAAAGTTTGATTTGAGAGGAAGGCATACATTATATATCCATTTCACCTAGCTTGCAAAGGACACAAAATGTGGCCTTCAAGATAACTAGGTGAATGTGAAAATTCTAATTTGCTTCCTTTGGATTTGTAACCTAAAACTATGAATACACCACATTAAAGTTGTCATTATTTCATGCATTGAAAAACAACATTTCAGCTTTTCAATAATGCCTTGAACTATGCTTTCATCTCTTCATTCACTTTGTTGATGGCCTAGTTAAAGGCATCCTTGGTGGTAGGTTATTTTCTCCAACATCACCAACGTAGGATTAGTAGATTTGGGTACTTATAGTTAGCAAATGAAAATGTTAAATAGATGGTGTTTTCTTTGCCATTTATGTTAGAAAACTAACTTCAAGATAGGTTGTCATTAGTTAGAGCTTTAATTGAATTGAAATCATCAAAACCCATATCCTCATACCCATAATATCCTTGGTAAAAGGATTGTAGTAGAATTGATGCAACTTTTGCTAGGCTAGCTTGATAGACTTTAGGAATCATAAACAAAGACATCTTTGCTTGGTGTAACCTTGATTAATGAATGCGCACATTCAAGCATAAGAAGGATATAAAGGAGCCCCAAAATGAGTTCAACATTGCACAATGAATTTAAGTATTTCAAAGCAACTTCATTCTTTGAACTTTCAACATGCATCCTCACAATTAAAGGGGCAATATTATGCATATACACATTTTGTTAGACAAAGCATAAAAACCTAATGGATTTGGACATTTCGGAACAACTTGTTACCTTTGGTGTTGATGAGGTTAAAAAGTTTTTAGAATTCCAGAAATTTCTTTGGATTATGTAAATACAATGCTTGCAATATATCATCCAATTTTTTCATTAGATCTAATTCTTACAAAGCCACCATTGCCAAATTTGTCCCATGAACCAAACAATGCATTTTTATGAAAACTGGATGAACTTTATTTTTGAACTAAAATGTCACATTGCTTCAATGGTCTAAGAACATGCTACTCCCACACAATGTCCCATGTTGACCAAATTGGCTCCCAATTCTTTGAACTCTAATCCACCAAAATCTTGCAAAACCTTGACCATTAAACCAATAACATTATCAAGATGTGATTGAAACACTAATCGTTTCAACACAAAAAATAAAATGGGGATCCTCTTCCAAGCTTGGATCACATTAAATGGATTACAAACCATTGAATATTGTTAATTGCTATGAATTTGTTTGTAGAAATGTCAATGAAGGTAGTGGTAACAAATGTAGCTTTTGTGGCATTCAATAGCATGCCATGTCCTAGCTCAATGAATCATCCCAATGTTTTTCTAAAATATTCTTCATTTTGAGCATTTGGTTGAAGTTTTGAAATTAGTCATGGGACAAGGATGTGTTAAATAATAGCAAATTGAAAATATTTCCTTTTGGGTGAAAGCATGTAAATTGAAAGGACCCACTAGGAACCACCTTAAGGAACAAAAATTGGCCAAATAATATTTTTGGGCCCTTTTCTTTAAATTGTTTCATAATTAAAAATTATGTTTTTTTCATGTTTATTTATCACATGCCAAGGTATATGGCTTGAAGTTTCCATTGCAATTAAAAGAGATGAAAATCATTCCAAATTTATATTTTTTATTGATTTGGCCCTTTCAAGAATCAAGTTCCTGAACTTTTGAACTTCATAACTAAATTATACCTATGAAAAAATAATTACCCAATAAAAATATTAAATAAAATACCATAAGGTGAAAACATGGTAAAATATCCAAAAAAAAAAATTAAGAAAAGGCAATCAAAACATAGTTTAATTTTTGACACAAGTAGAAAAAAGAAGATTGAAAATAATTTTAAATAACATAATAAACTATGGTGCTTTTCTTTGAGTTTATAATTAGGTGATTACAAAATTTGAGAAACTTTGGCACAATAAAAATACATAACAAGAATGTTTGAAATGATTAAAATTGAGTTTAAACATACTTTCCCATTAAAAGTTTGATTTATTCTACTGCAAAATTTAAACGTTGAGAACTTACAAATACATTTAAAAGTTACATCATGCTGAAAATGAAAAATATCAATAGTTGATTTACTTTCACCTACTTATACAAGTTTGGACAACTTAAAAAGTAGGATAAAAAGTACAATTATTTTTTAAAAATCTACTTGAGTGCATATCAAATATGTGATTAATCAACATCGTTGTGATAAAATTAAAGACTATCTTCATGTTGGTCATTAAATAAACAAATATTTTTATTTCCAATCATGTTAAAGCTTGTTTATGGCTACTTGTTTTTTTGTGTGACACGGAGCAAAACTTATTTACTTTCCATTGCTAGCACCCCATTTAAAATACCTTAGAAAATTATATCCACAAAAAAAACATTCAACCTTGTTTGAAAAATGTTCCTAATCAAAATTTAGTTCAAGGAATAACCATTGTGACATTTTTGAAACTTTGTATGAATGTAATGAATAGGAACATTAAAATTCAAGATATTTTTTTACATTGTTAAAGTTTCAAAATCTATACAACCTAATTAATGCATTTAACAAAACATTTATTAAAACCTTTCTTTATGTGTTTCCTATATTTTGCAAAGTTTTATGGGTCTTGAAAAATGAAGGTGTGATGTTCTTAGTGGTACCACCTAATCATACTTTCATCTTTTTGTGATAAAAGGAAACATCACATTGAAATAAATTCAAGATTGAAGGCTAATCATTGATAGTGTATTATTGTTCATTCTTGGAATGCCCTAAATTCTTGTTCACATAATATGAACATGCATCTACTTCAGGCATAAAATGTTTGCATTTTTTATGACCAACATGCTTGAAAGAACTATCAGCTTGGGACCCTCTAGATTTTCTTTTCCTTTCATTGATGTGAAAAATATACAACACATTTGATGCACTTTGCCTTCATCATTAACAATAGGCTTTGCCCATAACAACCAAATAGTCCATGCATTTTGAAACTTTTAGGAACCTTCATAAAGGTTTTTTTAAAAATTTTTTTTTTTGTTCAGATGGATTGTTTGGAATATAATCAAATAAAATGATAGGTGGGCTTTCATCAAACGGTGGTGAAGAAGATGATGGCCCAACTTCATTTTGAGGGGGCGAGGATAAAGGGTAAAAATGCGTGAATTTAAAGTTTTTAGGAATTTTTAAAAGGGACATGGATTTCTAGAATGCTATGAGTTAAGAAAAATGCAATTTAGAAAGCTTGTAGAATCAAAATGAATTCAAATGAGTCAAAATCTATGTCAAAATGTCAACTTTTTGCAATTTGTTTGTACTATGTCTATATGATGCCACTTTAATCACATGTTAATCTTGAAAAGTTGTGCTTAATTGCTAATATGAATGTTATGAAGTCTAAATTGAATCATTACATGTTCTAGTTTTTAATTTTGGTTTGCACAAAAACCATCTAACAATTTCATTCAACATCATTGTTTTCATAAAGGGCCTTTTAATTTTTTTAATAAATTTCTTTTTATTCTTTAAAAAATCTAGTAATGGGGACTATTAAACACATCTAAAAAACACTTAAAATTTCAAAAAGATTCAATTTTTTGTTTTTGAAAATTCAAGGTTTATTTAAAGTTCACGAGTTTTTTATGATATGCAAATTATGTGGTGCAATGTATATGGTGTTTAAAATAATATTATAAATTATAATAAAAAAAAACCAAAGCTTAAAATGTCAATATGTTTAGGTGTGATTTGAAATTTTGATTATGTTTTAAAATGGAATGTAAAATCTAAAAAAGTTTGTGCATTTTTAAAAATTCATATTTATTCAAAAATGATGAACACAAAACATGCGACATATTAAAGCAATTGTAATATAATAAATAACAAGTTGCCTTTTAGATTTCATTTGAAAATTTCTTTCTATGTAAAATATGTTTTTAAACAAATAGACTTCAAAAGGACAATAGTCTTTAATCCCAAGTAAACACATTGGTTCATTAAATCTTGTTTGGACCTCATAGCAAGCTACAAGAGTCAAAAGCTTAAAAAAAAATTGAAACTCTAGAAAGAAAATAAAATGACACAATGTGTTAAGGTTCAAGGTTCACAAAGATGGAACACAAGATTTGCAAATAGGTTGCATGAATTAGAAAACTTGAAAGCTCAAAGAAAGAGATTGAAAGTTGAAACCTTAGAAAGAAAAAAATAACATGATGATTATGGTTTAAGGTTCATGAATATGGAGCATGGAATTTGCAAGCAAGTGCTTGTAGGAGTTGGAAACTTGAAAGCTCAAATAAAGAGATTGAAAGTTGAAACCTTAAATAGAAAAAAATGACATTATGAGTTATGGTTTAAGGTTCATGAAGATAGAACATAGGATTTGCACATCTCTAGAATGGTTGACAAAATGTAGAATCACGCAACTTGGGTTGGGCTATAGAAAAATAAAATTGAACCATGTGTTGTGGAGCTTTAGCCTTCAACTTTAGCCCTGACTCTTGACTTCTAAGATTCAAATGACCAATATTGATGGCAAGTGAGTGAGTCCAAACTCCCAACTCCCCAAAAAACCTTGCTTTTGAGGTTTGAAGGCTTTGAATGCAAACAACATAACTTTGAAAGTAGAAATTTCATAATACTGAAAAGGCATAAAGGATTATAAATACCTAGACTAATAGTGAAAGGATTCTTGAATTACACAACAAAAACATCGATGGGTCAATACAACAAGTAAAATGCATGAAATTCAAAACTTAAATACCTAAAGGCTGAAGTTCTATTCCAATCCACAAAACTGAACTAGCCAAATTGCTGCTTCTAAGCATTACCAAAATCCCCAACAATCAAAATCAAATCCTAATTCCCTTCAATGTTTTTCCAAGTTGTCTTGCACACCAAGTGTCCTTTAGGTTTGCCAAAATTAATCCAACCATTAGCTCTCAAAATCCATGAAATCGCCAAAACAAAGATTATTTTACAATTTACAAATTTAAACTCAAATAACTCAACTTTCAGAATTTTAAATTGGTTGTAGCAAAGTTAATTACCATCATTGTGCAAACTTCCAACACCACAATGCAATGTACGAAGGATCATTCATAGTCTAAACGCACTTAAAGTGCTAATGAAACCTAGTTCAGTTGGTGTTGTAAAGTGTTGGTGAATTCTATATATATTACTATTGAAGGGTTGGTGAATTGACTTGAAAGGTGCAAGGCATCATGGTGAAGATTTCCTAGGTGATGGTTGCTATCTTGACGAGCAAGAGGTGACAAAGATAGAGAAATTGGTAAGGTCTTAGGGTTTTTGCAAGGTGGTGATGTGGCCAACCCTAAACAAGTGAAATAAGCTAAATTGGGGGAATTTTTTGCCCCGATATTATAATGGGGTGTTGCAAGGCCTTCATGTCATGTCACCTTTTGGCGATTTTTCACCCTCAAAAAAAGGCTACTTTGCCCCCTCTAATAAGGACTCTAGATCCCATTGTGTAAGTCTGGACATTGGAGACATTTGGTTTTTTTAGTTTTTTTTTTTTCGGATTTCCACTTTTATAATGTAGTCAAACTGACTATCATCTGGAAAAACAATTAGCCAAATTTGGCTATATACCATATGTGAAAGGAGAACAAATAAGGAGTTCCTGTTTTTCATGAAGAGTCGTAAATTTCGCCCAAGAATAAGTTTTTTGGGGAGTGTGTTGAGACTCGCCACAGTCCTGTATACTGGCTACAGTTTTAATGGTCCTCTACAAAAGTGTACGCAGTTAAAGCGAAATCTGTCTGGAGATGCTCGCCACTGTGGCGCCCTTACCCAACATACTGCTCCTAGTCTTCAGAAGGCGTACTTTGTACTTTCTCAAGATTGGCATACCAATGCAGTAAGAAGTATTTTGTAGTAAGCTTGTAGGAATGTACATATTGAGGATCTGGCATGAAGCTAAGAGGAGTTCATGAAGTGGAAATTGAATTTGATGTGCATATTGCAGCAACTGTGGTGGAGCAGCATATAATATCTACAACATCACTTCTTCTAATCACAAGGTTCAAATGGAGACAGTACTCTGGGGTTTGCTGGCAACCTCCAGGCTTAAGACCACCAAGGTTATTAAATTTCTCGTCTGGAATCTCCATTGTGGAACCAAATGATTTAGAGCATTCTTTCATCACCATGGCTAATCAACACAAACTTGGCTGAAGACCCCGGTGTAAGATGTTTCACCGTCAATTTTCAACCCTGTTTGCATACAGACAAGAGTTGTATTAGTGTAGAAAATATGTACACACATATACAGGGATTGTAGAATAGGTATGTGCCTAGGTTTGAAAAAAAACCTATGTGACCAATGAGATTGAAAGTTAGAATGGGAGCTTTGGATTGTTTTGAGGAGTTCACGTCAGGAAACTGGCACTTCAATGTTATAGTAGTCTCATAGGCTTGTGCCTAGATGTAAAGAGCTTTTTTGGTGGCCAATGAGATTGTTCAAATTAGTCCCTTCAATCATTTTGAAGAGTTGCCTTTGTAAACCAGTACTTTACAAGTGTATTTGTTTGCATGCAAACCACATGCAAAGTGAAAGGAGCTTTTAACACATGCTTTTCTGATTTTCATGAGGGGCATGGGGTATACAAACCCTCACGTTAAAAACAACAGGATTTAGGCACATTACTTGTGCTCATTATTTTCATTGTGGAACCCATTAATTTCTTTGAACATTTTTGTTATCACCAGGAATGTTGATCAACAATTTGGCTCAAGATCTCATCTGGATTTTTGTACATTGTGGAAGCAGATTATTGAAGCATGAGCTTGGTTATTAACAAATTTAAAACTTCATTAGGCAATACATCATTCAAATTTCCATGACCTCCAGCGATTCCCAAGATTACTTTGCCAATTTGATCATTTGTCACAGGTGTAACTGTGACAGATCACTGGATGGTTTAAAATGCATGTTGAAGTGTTGTTATGGAATATTTGTCAGCACTTGACATTTCACATAATACATCCAACATGGAAACAACTCTGTGCACTCATGAACGAGATTTTTGCCAGAAATTCTATGTCACATTCCCATGCTTACAGGTCCTGAAATGCTGACCTTACCTATTTAACTGGCACCGCATCCTCTGGAGCTCTAGAGAAAGAGGTATGGCAGCTGACAAAGCTTTTGTTTGTATACAGTGGAATTCGGAACAGTGAAGGAAGTGGACGAATTCAAGGTATTTTGGGGCTGGATTACATTCCAGCTTTGCTCAAGCATTTGAGAACCGCCAGTGATGGCAGGGTGTGGGTTCAGGTTCATGATCCATTAGCTAAAGCTGGCAAACATGATGGCCCTGGTGCTGATATCATAAATACAGCACCGGCAGAAAAATTTCTAGTGTATCTGGGCACAGAACTTTTCTCTCTGCACAGGGTGGGGCATTTTGAAAATTGGAAAGCCTGCTCCCATGGGCATTTCGATTTTTCCCTTTTTTTTCTGTGATACCGTATGGTACCCTCTGGGTATCATCGGAAAAAATAAAATAAAATTCTTCAAGTACATTACATTGGTTAAAGACCTCTGAAAGGGGGCGTGGGGTTGGGGATTCCCAAAATAAGAGCCCCCTCAGCTCCATGGTGCATGTCTCAGGAATTACCCCACTCCTCAAGCCTTACCCTAGTGTAAAGCATTGGGAAAAAATCTACTCTGTTTGGAGGGTACATTATATTCATGAATATCTCTCCCAGAAAAGAATCTTGTTGTTATCTGTAATCCATAAGAGTGAGGGAAATTGTGAATTGACTACTTGTACTTCAATAAGAAGTACAATTCACAATTATGAAGTAGGGAAAAGAACCCTCCCTTCCCACACTTCTAAGTCTGTTTTGGTTCATGATATGCTGCTGTGGGATGGGTGAAGGCCATGGGTGGGTGACATTCTGAAAAAGTGGGGCCAGACTTGGCTATGTATCATCTCATCATATGCCCCTTATTTTGAAAATGCTCCCAACTTGGGGCTTTACCCTACACAGAAAGAACCGCCAGGGAGTTTCCTATTCATTTAGCAGGATGCTTAATACCCGCAATGAAATGCACTGGGGGGCCCACTATGTGGAATTATAGGGCATCATTTCTAGCGCTACACCTGTCATCTGTCAAGTTCTGTAAATGGTTTGAATGTGCTATGTGGGCTGCTGCCCCGGTTATGGAGGGCTTCTTGCGTTACATCTTTTTCAATTCTTTAAGTCTTTTCTTTACATTCAAACCTAGATCCAAACTCAACTTATTGTAACCCTGACAAACTTTATTAAAAGAAAACAAACACCGATTTGGAGAGCAGGTGGGAGTACGAAAGGAGAGGATCTTAAGTCCAAGTTGAATTGCTAGAAGTCAGATGTCATGAATGTGGACGCTTGCAACAAGGAGAGGATCTAAGTGCAAGTTGAATTGCTACAAGTCAGATGTCATGATTATGGACGCTTGCGACAAGGAGAGGATCTAAGTCCAAGTTGAATTGCTATAAATCAGATATCATGATTATGGACGCTTGCAACAAGCCAGCAGCGGGAATGGGGTGGGTCTGGAAGGTCTGAATGTCTGGAAGTGGAAGTTGCGAGGTAGCTAAACCCACAGCTAGAGCTGGACTTAAGACGGTGGATGTTGCTTCTTTTGAAGCACTTGCGATGCAAATTCGTTGGCTAAGGAAGCTAGCGCTGGATTTAAGATGGTGGATGTTTCCTTCTTTTGAAACGCAATGAAAATTCATTGGCTAAGGAAACTGACCCGGACGGACAGTGGAGGAACTCTATGCTGCATACCGAGTTGTATGTTTAAACAGGCTTTTCAAAATACTCTCAAAATTAAAATAGGACGATATTCCGTGAATCCAGTTTGCACAAATTGAACAGATGGCTCAAAGTGACACATGGTGAACAGTTCCCCAAAATGTGATTCCAGATGAAAACTACATGGTTTTAAATAGTCTCTCTTCCAGGGAGAATCCAATAAATACAAAGTATGATGTGTACTGATTAGAAATGTATAGCTGTGTTAAAGCCAAAGGATCATCTGACAATCTGTTTGACCACCATTTAATTCGACCGCAAAACATTGACCCAGTAGCTAGGACTCAGGACCATTTAGCAGAAATTAGTGCTCAGTTACACTAAATTTTCTGATCAGCCTTATCCAAATACAAATTTTAAATTGTTATCTAGTTTTCCATTTGAAAAAGAGGAAGTAGCAGCGGTTGAAGAAAGATGGTTACACTGGCTTGGTAGGCAGAACAAAACCAACGTCACTTTTATTCGAGCGCCGCAAGTTGTTGTTGAGTATTTCACTACAAGTCATGCAAAACTTCTGTGACAATCTCATCATGAATTTTTTTCCTACTGCTCATGACAGATCACCAATGTTCAAATGTTGCACTATGAACACTTATGACTTCTGTCATTGGTCTCTTGCGCACGATCGGCACTGTGTTTTAAAGAGCTTGATTGGTCTCACTAAATAGTGGCTCAACATCTCATTATCCTACTAAACGGATACTTAAGCAACATAAATAATTGTCGCATAGCTGCAGAACTCCAGGAAATAACTACTACACTTTCCGTAGTCTGTCAATAACTGAGCCACTTTCATGTGCAAGCGTCAACATGAATATTCTGCATCAGTGTAAGAAGGACTCAACGATTCTAATTTCTTCACACAATTATAAGGTGAAAACTCTCCCCAAAAAAAAATCATCACCACAGATCACGATAAATAATGACACTCAAGATAATACAGATTGCAAAAACCCATATGTACAACAGTTGGAACCTTCATTGAGGTGAGATCCTGCTGGAAGTATGATAACCAGTTTTGTCATATGCGAGTGTTCTATAGTTCTATTCGTGTTTGAACTTTGATTCCTCTGTCTCTAGGAGTACCATTGCATACTAATTGCTTGAAGTGAATCGGTGATATTCAAGTAATCCTCACGATGCCGCAGTTGCAAAGATGTTTTTCTTACAGATGTTTCAGTTCGACTGTTATACTCCATTATCAGTTGTTTTAGCTACATCAGCATCAGGTAGTGGCTGCACTACTTCGCCCAGATTTTCTGTACCATACATCTGTTTTCAGAAAATTTGTTCAGATTATTTTTTCTTGCATCGAGTTCAGATCATCATCCAAGAGCACACTGTATAAGACATGCAACACTAAATCGACAATATAAACAGCGAGAAAAAAATGATTCTGCTTATCGAGCAACGTCCCTCCCTTTTGTCTTCTGATCCCAACTACCACACGGACAATGCTGCACAGAATTGCAGTTAAGCTGTACTTGAGAGGAACTGAAACCTTGCAGTTTTCACCACAGCTGATTCTGAGTAACTGCCAGCATTGAATTTTTAAGCCGCACGATGGAGAAAAAGAAGCATACTATATCAGATAGTGATTTCAGAATTAGACTAACTATTCAATAGTTAGCCCTGGGCCCAGGTGCTAATAATTCGAAGGAGAACGGTCTTCCCTGGGCCCAGGTCTCCAGGGTCACATAGAAGTAGAAACAATCTGCCTAGTGGAGCCATTTGTGTACTGTGCTATCTGAAACGGGTACATTTTGTCGACGATAACGAGCATGTGAAATATAGCTGCACAAACTTTCAGTGTGGTAGAAAACATAGTCCGCATTGCATTGTCTTCAGCAGAATCAGTAACCGGTATCGCATCTTTGAGATAAGTGGAGAAGACTACACAATAACGTTTAAAAAGATAAATGTGATGTCACTTCCTACGCAAACATTTGATCTACTTGGGCGCAAGGACTTGTGAATTAAGTACGTATCAGCATTATGCAGAGAGTCCTACAGACTGCGAAACACACTTTCAATTCATTCATTTTCAAGAACATACTATGTTACCCAATAACAAAGATCACTGACAATACTAAGTTGGTGGTCATCGTCAGAATGTCTCAAAGTTTCAAAAGATACATTTGACTTGCATTGGAAGGAATCTCAAAGATGTGAAGACTCTGATGGCAGTTTCGTAATTTGATAGAATCTTATAAAAGCAATGCCAAAGTTCAAATCTAAAATCTATTGGGCACATGTAGGAAAATGAAAGAGAAAGATGGACACCGAGGAATGAACAAGTCTTCGGAATGTCCGTGCTAGTGCGGTTCACAGCTTTGTAGCTCTGGTATCATTTGAGAGCGTGCTCGAAAGTTTTTGAGTACCAATGAGAATCGTGGCTCAACAGTTTATGTCCGTACTTGCCTTCAGTGCCTTCCATGCATTTGGCATAGACGACTCGATAGCATTCAGTACCTTGCTACGAAACAACCAGATGTTCAGTGATTTCTTGGAAAGTCTATGAAACTTCACCGATTCCAGGCGTTTCTTCACGACAGAAAAAACGCCCAGATCCCGCGTCTTACTGTGGTAGGGCTTCCGGTTCTTAAAAACGAATTTCCAATCCTTGAGAATCGACATAAACCTGGAAAGAAACGCGTACAAGACGGAAAGGCATCAGCAAGCAACCGTTACCTTCGATTTGCACATCCATACGAGGAGCATATTTTGCTGCGCAGACAAATAAGAGAAATATGTCTTTATGCTCAGGGACCCTCGGGAGCAGCTTCAACTGCGAAACAGTATGGTTGTCGAGGAAAGATGTACGTCGTGCACATTCAAAATGCGACAACGGGAAAAAAACGACAACATGGCTTGCCGACCCCAACGACCGACAGTGAGATGATGTTTAGTCCCAAAGTACAACTCGTGCACGAAAGCAAATAAGCAAGAAAGACATTGATGACCTTGCATAGATGAACAAAATGTAGATGATAGCTCATTGAAAACATTTGATTCATAGCTTACTCTTCAAAGATCACCACCATGGTCACCTCACAATGTAATTCTTCGACTGGTGGGCTGTTAAAAACTACTCTCTATTGAACCGAGGTCCGTGGACAAAATATTTGAATCTCAATCAGTGCAAGGTCAGGCGAGGAAAAATCTTTAGCGTATCTTTTCAAAGCCATCAAGTCCGCATACAATAACAGATCACGCTTCCAATGCGTGCTGACGCGGTTAGTTCATAAACGCATTAAGTCAGGTCATTGCACACAGATGTCCACGTCCACTACCAAGAACAGAACGAGAGAAAGCATCGCAGTAGCAGATTAAAGATTTCGTAGGGATTTCGGCACCGTTTCTGTGATATATACTCTCTTACAAGATTTGAATCGTTCACGAACTCCCTTTCAAAACAGTCCTTCCAATTATTACTCACTCGGACCCTCCCAGCGCTTAGTACTAGCGGTCAATCTGGGGTAACCTCGACGGTACAAGAAACTGTAACGACTGCAAATAAAACGGAAGCCGGAACTTATGACTGGATAGAAATTAGATAGGTGAAGATGTTACGCATTTGTCGACTACTGCCAAGCAGGCCTGCGCAAGCCCGGTAGTTCCTAAACATGCAATCGGAAGTGAGCATGGTAAAGGTTTCACCATTCCCAGTAACATTCAAGCATATGTTACTGTTCAACGAGGAATAGTACACAAAAGAGAAACCAAAAGCAGGCTGAAATGCAAAAGAACTGGGAGACAACGGGAGAGAACACGCATGAACACAAGTATACAAGTTTCTGTATACGTGAATTCGAGCGTGCTCTCTCTCGTTGTCACCAACCACTTCTTACCAGCATAAGTTCATTGGAAATTGTTTCGGAATCTGGGATCCGGACCTCAACGACCTTGACCGACAATATCTTGATTGATACGCAAGTGAAGCGCAATGAAAGCTGCAACAGACATGTGCAAGCGATACGCTCGAGAAAACAAGGCCACACAGCGTGAGAAATTCCGCCACAACGTTACACAACACAGGAACGGATTCTCACAGCTATCCAACAAGACAGATCTGATCGTACATCACGTACAACACACAAATCTTCAGGATAGGAAATATTTTGAGGGAGGGAAGTCTCTACAGACAGTCTAACTCAGAAAAAGAAAAACCAGAATCAAGAATACAAGAAGACCTGGGCCGATGCAGGACACGTCTAGGCAAGAGAAAAGATTGTAAGCAGAGGGCTGAGTGCGGAGTCTCAGCACCAATAGGCAATGAGAAAGAACTTTGTGGAGAACAGCAAGTGAGCTCGGGGCTTTATTGTGAATTCTGCTACTGGGAAGGCCGGTCGAAGGCGCGTCCCGAAGGGGTGGGTGGGGAGAGGCGTAGGATGGGCCGCGCCGCACACCCTCCCTCACCCCCTGCATCTAACACCCACGCCTTACTCGCGGTAAACTTGGAGGCAGGTGTAGGGTCAAGCGACTCCGAGACGGAATCGTCACCATTCTTTTCCTTCGCCAAAATTCTGATCTACCTGTGATGACGTTACATCCCGGCCCCTCTAGGGAAGGCAATTATAATAATAGAAGAGGGTGCACTGGGTAACTGAAGAGGGTGGGCTGGGTGGGTAGAAAGGAAGGGGCGGCAACTGGCCAAAGTAAACCAACAACCAGCGGCACACCATTTATTGGACCTTTTTTTGTGCGGGGTAAAGCCGCAGGCCGCGGGCTTTACGGAGCGTGAAGACATGCTCTTTTTCTTTATTTTGTTGGGTTGTGATACCCGGTGGGTACTTTTTCTCTTGTGGAGATTGTTTGGTATCACATGAAAAAAATGGGTGACATTCCCAGAAATGGAATGCCTGCTTTTGGTGGAATGCCCACTACTAGTGGATGTTCCATTTTTTGAAACACCCAAAGGGAAGCAAAACTTAATGAAAAAGTATTTCATGTCCACCCACCATCCATGCCTAGCTGTGCACCGGTAGCTGTTGATTCTCTCTGGCTGCTGTAATTAGCCTAGTGTTTTTTTTGCATTTTTGTTTGTAGCCAAAGTGGCTGATCATCCATAGGAAGATGTGAAAAAAGTGGTGACCATCCCTAGGTAGGTTTAGCCAAATCTGGCAGTAAACCAGATGTGAAGTAAAAATCTTTAGTTACCCTTTTATATTTTTGGCTATGCACTGAAAACCAAATAAAGAAATCTGATGATTTTTACTATCACTTCTGCCTGTAGAAAACCTCCAAAAATCACCTCAATTTCAAAATATCCCCATTGAAAAACTAAGACTGAATCAGCTTAAGTGTTACCCTTGAATAGGCTATGTAACTATTACCCAACAAAGAGGACCCTTGAGAAGGAAGAGCCAGAGCTGAGCATTGGATCCAAATTCTCAGAACATCCACATTCAAATTCCTTACTTTCTACCTGAAGAATCAGTAGGGAAAAACCACCCATCACTGAACACTTTCCAAAAAAATTCTCATTCCTTAATCCAATTGAGTCATTTTTGTGTCATTGGAAGTGCAAAGTTGAGGGCTACAAACATCTTTTTGTATCAGAAGTAATGGACCCACGCCAAAAACACAGGAAGAGGATGAGTGATAGTTCGCTTTAAAAAATTTGAAAAAATACTTCCACACCCCCTCTAGTTTCAGCCCCATATCTTCCCCATTTTTAGTTCGTTTTGTAATTAAAAACCTCATGGGTGCACCAACTAGGGCTTTACAAAACTTCTTTGTATTTCAAAGGCAAAGATGCAATGATGAAAGATCTCAAGCTCAAAATCTTAATCTATTTTAATTCACTCACCATTGAACAATAAACCCCATTTCACCAAATACTGCAGACATTCCCCATTCATTTATCAAATTGAGCAATTTTTTTGACAATGGAGCGCTATGTGGAGGGTTACAAATGCTCTTTCAGCTTCAGAAGTAGAGGAACACAATGTGTGAGGATTCAACCTACTTTGACTTCTTAAGTGCTCTCTCACCGGCCTATGTACCCTAGAATTTTACTTTTTGAAAGGGATGACTGAGAGGAGAGGAGGCATCTTACATGTTAGGAATGCGAAACCATATGCATGAGGTGCCAGCCTCCGCTTAGACAGATGTGTTACTGGGCAGGGTGAACCAGCACGCATGTTGGTACCTTCACCTTTTTGAGTGAGGCCTCTTAATGGCCATATTAAGCACAGAAAATAGTAGATTTGGACTGAGAGACCCTGACTTAATCTAAGCATGGGATACTTGTAATGTTTAAGCAAGGATAATTTAAATGAATTTTGGGATTTTCCCTTGGTTCACCCAAGGCATATATTACTGAAGGTAAAGCGCCATCCACATAAGCAAGAAAGTTCTACCGATCCTTTATCTTACAGCTGGAAAGAACAAGATCTACATGTTTGAAAAGTTACGCCCCAGATGAGAAAACGCGGCGCAATTTTGGCATACCCTGAGCTTTTCTAGCATACAAAAGCCCTTTAACACTAGGTATTTGGCACATACGCTGAGCAAGTGACGAAATGGACAAAACCAACCACCATAGTAGATTCATGTGAAACAAATAAATAAAGCTACTAATTTCAGCCTCTCCTCCTCTGCAGTCAAACAATTCATTCATGTAGGTTTCCTTGCTTTCAAACAATTTGCCACTGAAGCACAGGCGAGTAGTTGAATCATGCATGATGCACTGTCCATTGATTTGTTTATCTATTTCTTGGGTCTATTTCTTGGGTTCAGTTGGAGATTTGACCACAGAATTTTAGGTCAGACAGAAGAGCTGAAAAAGGTATTTTTAGTTTGATAATTAAGGTTGATTCTATTTGGAATGCATGTTTCTATTTTGTTGGGATTGATCTGGCCACAAGAAGATCAAGAAGATCAACCACCTTTTTATACCTTAAAGGCCGTAAGAAGCCAAATCTGGTTTGAAACAAGCAGCTCATCGCATAATGGCTTTGCCCAATGTTATATGACCATGATCAATATTTTATTCTAAAGGCCAACTCCTTAGGAAGAAAAATAAAGAATCTTCAGGAGTATTTATATTTTTTGAAATTGAATATTCAAAATTAATTAATTGATTGGGAGGCATGTGCCAAACCTCCCAAGGTACTAATAGTATATGGAATATTTGGAATCTAAAATTTTGAAAACTGAAATGTTTGAATACTGAAAGTTAAAAACTAAAATTTGTTTGTGAACTGTTTAGAATCTGAAATTTTGAAAACTAAAATGTCTGAATTGGGATGTGTGAATACTTAAAGCTGAAAACTAAAATTTGAAATTTGAAATCTCTATGTGAAGCATTTGAAATTTGAAATTTTGAAATAGAAATGTTTGAATTTGGATGTGTGAATATTGACAATTGAAAACTGAAAATTGAAACTTGAAATCTCTTTGTGAAATCTCTGGAAGGAATTTGAAATTTTGAAAACTAAAAAGTTTGAATATTGAAAAGTAAAAACTGAAGTGTTTGAAAACTAAAATTGAAATGTTTGAATATTAAAAACTGAAAACTGAAATGTTTGAATACTAAAAATTGAAAATTGAAATGTTTAATCCAAACACATTACCCATATTAAACTGCCCAAATTACGAATTAAATGTCATGTTAGCAACGACCAAACACCATCCCCATAATTCTTTTATTTAATCACAACTGAAAAATAGCTATGTTTCCTTGGGATCAATGTGTTTGTTAAATACCATCTAGTTATAGCAATTTAAGGTACATAGATGCTAGTGCATCTAAATGTGCATCCTTCTACACCGTACATGACAAGATGCTACTCCCACTCCATGGGCTTAGCTGTAGTGGGTGCTTCTAATTTAAAATTTGGGAAGATAGTTAAAAACATCACATGTTTGTGTACACCAAATGTTGATCAACACATACCATTGTTATGATTTGCAACAACTTCATCTTTTGGAAATCAAAAAAGTTGCACAAAAATCCCAACATTGAAATGAAGATTATGAAGTGCCATCAACCAACACAAGTATACCCTGAATAACCATAAGCATAATTGTAAAACTACTTATTGATGGTTTTTCAACTTGCATGTTAGGATTGGAAAATATAATAATGAAAACATAATCAATACCAAAATTCCTTCGTCTTCTTCAATTACATGTTGTGTACATGTCACACCAAAAGATAAAATTTTGAAACAACAACAATTTGTGGGACAAGAAATGGATGCAATAGAATGGATGGAAAAAAAAATGTCACCATAATGGGACATTGAAGACAACAAAGAGGACCAAATACATGTCAAATGTCCATGGAACTAGAATGGGTTTAGAGAAGAAGCCTACTAGGGAATGGGCCACCATGGTGTTGTAAATGACCAAATCTCTAAACAATAAAGTTGTGTATGCATCAAAACACCCAATGCCATCACTAATACTAACATCAAGCAAATTAACCTCTCTGAAATAGATAGAAAGCACCAATACCCATATGCGAAAAGGACACAAAGACTCATTTGCATTCACAATCAAGAATATATCTTCAAAGCCCTTACATTTGCTAGGATCCATGAACTCTACACAAAAAACTCATGCAGTTTAGAATTGGTCTCACACACAAAAATTGAATCTTATTCCACAACAACTATTTAAATCATGTATTGGAATGATACTTATAATCAAAGTTCCCCATTAGTTAAAGAAAAGACCTTGTAGCCAGAAAACTTTATCTTAACAATGTTGACAGTGGACCAAAACATGCATCTTCCATTTAATGACAACTGGAAATGGCAGCAGCATTAAATTTCTTTACAAAAGATTTAAGTAACCTCGTAGCTCATAATGACTAGTTAGAAAAAAATTTAAGCTCAAGAGCATACTGCCATTTCACCCAACTTTGCCCGTTTTGTAATCTAGAACAGCTCCCTATCACTTTGTTGTTGAAGAGCATGTGACTCCTCATTTGGAATTCCATCCTCCAATAGCATTTTTGAAGCTTCAATGGCTAGTAGGGTGTGTTTTTCAATGCCATTCTTTTCTCATCAAACAAGTTGCACCATAAACAATTGGCAAAATGAGTTGTTAAGAAACAGTGCATGAAATAATCTTCAAACATACAACAGTAAACCCAATTACAACAAACATAAAATAGTTCCCACTAATTTCATCTTGTGACTCTTGGCATGGACCCATCATTTTAATCAACATCCAATACAAGTCACAACCATGAAAAGTGCGACATTTTGACAATAGTATAAAAGCTTGGTTGATAAAGAAAATCCTTTCAGCTTTTACGATGGTTATCAAAACCTATAACGTTCAACTACCTAAAAACCTAACGTACTTAAGGTTACATCTACCCAAACATGGAAAATTACATCCATGTGAAAATCTTCATTCTATAAACACTTGTCATCTCCACATTGGCTAATGAATGAACAAAATTTTTATCCCCAAGTCCAAATCCTACATAGATGCATAGTCTCTTCCTTATGGGCAAAGCCAACAAACAACACAAGTCACCTGCTAAAATGTTGTCTTTTAGTGTGACGAAAAGAGGTTCCTAATGTTGAAATTGTATTTAGAAATGTTAAGGTTTGTGATCTTTAAATTCTTGTGAAAAATTCTTTGCAGTTTACATGTTGCCTTATTGAACTAGTATTTATATGTTGCATGTCTTTTGCATACTTTTAAAAACATTTCAATACACCAATTTGAACAATCTCATTCCTACAAATTTTTCACCTAAACACAAGTCTATGAATCTATTACAACATTTAAGTGCTAGTTTAAATGTTCAAGCATTTAAAACAACCTTTTATTCATTTGAAATATTTTGCCAAAAAGTGAAATGAAATCTTTTTAAATGAAGTGAATCTCGAGGTTTTTAATAACAAAATGTGAGGAAAAAAAACACAAATCACCAAATTTTTTAATTTGATATTAAATGTGTAGCCAAAAATATTGATGGCTAACCAAAGATTTGGCTAAATCTTCCAAGGGATGATTGCCATTTTTTACCATCTTATGAATGATTACCATTTTGGTTTTTTTTTTAAATCTTCAAAAATTGATTCAATCATTGATAAATATATTGATGGACCCAATGTTTTAGGGTTGCCAAGAGGGACACCATTACATTTTGGGGAACTCCCTCCAAAAGCTTTAGAAAACTTTGCACTTTTGTTTTTCCAAACTTTATATACCTTTTTCATGTAGATGAAAGTTTAGATATACCCATCATTACAAGAATTCATGAATTTTTAAGATGTTTAACTTGACTAACTTGTTTGTTTTGACTAAAATTTTTGGTTAATGTGATTATAAGGGTGAAAGCACACTACATGGGGGCTACTTTGGGTACTTTCACGACATGTATGTAAAATATATTTCTACAAAATGTATTGCATTTAATTTTGGGTTTCACTTTTGGTGTTTGGGCTTGATATTTTGATTTTCACAAAATTAATGATATCTCATATTATTTAAAATAAATAAATAAATTTTAAAATCTTAAATTCAAGGAATATTGAATATATTTATGGTATATACATTATAATAAAGCCTATTTCTATATTTGGACTACGCTAGGTTTGGGTTTGAATTAACTAGCCAAAAAATGTTTAAACTAAATTTTTTAAAAACTACCTACCTCGCATATCTTGTCATCTTCCACTTGAAAGTGATAGTTTGTCAAAATGTCAATTTACTACATGCTTATGGTCATAACCCCCAAAAACATCCATTTGTGATATGATAATTATCAAATTCTCCACATGGCTCACAAACTTATTCCAATCATATGGAATCACAATGTTTAATAGATATTACAAATTTCATAAAGACTAAAAGTCATTTCAATCATTCTTTTAGTATATTTGCATTTTATAATATATAGTGATGTACATTTTTTTACCAAAAATATACTTTGGAATCTCACAATATAATTTGGAAAAAGGAATTTTCTTTGTGGTTAGAATCTTTATGTTATAATCTACCATATTATGCAAAACATTTGGAAAAATATGCTCCAATATTACCATGGTTGAAATTCAAACATGGACACCCCTAGAAAATAGTACAATGTAACAACATTTTTGCCCCCCCCACCCCCTTGTAGTGTGCTTTCACCCATAAGCCCATGGTTGTTGAAGTGATATAACATGTATTTAATTAATTATGGACTTTGATAAAGTCTGAAAATAGAAACAATCAATTTTGAAAGTTTAAAAATAAATAGAATAACATTTCAACTTGGTGGGCACCAAACAAAATGTTGAAACGACAAATTTTCATAAGAAAATGTTTTCATTATGAAAACAATCAACATACATGACAATAAATAAACCCGGTGGCCACTAGAATTTAAGAACTCGAAGACCTTTAAAATGAAGGAAATAATTGAAACATCACATAACATCATCAAGTTTTTGCAGTGCCCACCAAAATCAATAAAACACTTAATAAACAATGCAATGGCAAAATCAAAGGACACAATTTGAAATATCTACTAAATTTTATGTCATTCAATTTCGTAAAATATCAACAAAAGAGTTTACAATAGCTATAGTTCATGTATTTCATAAATTGTTGGTGGAACATTGAACACAAAAGCTTCGGGGGCATTGAGTAATTAAAAAGAATTACCTATTAAAAAATAACAATAAAAATAGCATCTAGTGGCCACCAATCATGGGTATCATAATTTTAGCTTGAAATGTATTATGACACATACATTGAACATTTAACCTTGAGTAAGGAAAAATTTGCATATTATGAAATATGAATTTCACCATGTGGAACCAACAACCAAAATAAAGCACAAGTGCACGAAAAACAATGATTATCAATTTATTGGTTTCATACAAATATAAGTATTAAAAACTACATTGCCGTCCATATAGGAATTTGGAGTATGAATTACTGAAACTGAAATTCAACTCTACAAGCAACCCAAAATCAAAGAAACATCTAACCTTTTAAACCAAGAATCAAATATGCAAATGCATTGTTTGCCTTTATAAATAGATAACCTAGTCAACAACATGATTTTCAGCTTATTAGAACTACAAATGCCTTCGCATAATCTATAAACAAAAACCAAAATCCATTGCAAACAAAAATGAAATGTCCCCAAACTACAAACCTGTAACAAAATAAAAGATATAAATAAATAATTAAACCAATGTGAAATGAAAGACATCGAAAACATATTAGCTGAAACAAAGAAAAGAAATGTTTATTTAAGACATCAATTAAAGGAAGTTATGCTATATCCTCAAATCCTTGTTCGAATTGCCTTCAAATTGCTTAAATTAAGCATAAGACAAATATTGAGAATTGAATGGTGGCTTCAAAAACTGCAACTTCAAGATGGGCGTCAATTGTTTTTGCAAAAGGCAAACCTTTCAATGTTGACCACAATCAAAATGGAAGGTCTAACCATTACACCTTTTTTTGGATAACTCACATCCTTTGAATGGCTCAAGGAAAAGTCCATTCCATTTTGGATTTCAAAGGGCCTTGCCAAGCTCATCATCAATGAACAATGTTTGATCCTTGTCCCCATAAAGCAGACCTCTACATGCAAAAGGAACTCAATTCAAGTCCTTTAGATAGTATTAAACAAAATGTGTGACCTAACCTATTATTACAATGCATTGTTCACATCCCTAAACAAACACAAATTGATTAATGAGAGTTTTGGGCATCAACAAAAGTAAAATTCCAAAAACATTTTTTAACAACATATATGACCAAATAGCAATGTAAAAACGTTTGAATGCTCGAGAAAGGAAATGCTCTACTCTAACCCAAATTTCCAACTTGGAAATGTTTAAATTATGAATCTCAAGCTTTCATTGATTCCCTTGAAGAAAGGCACACTTTGGAAAGTAACAAAGAACATTATTTTGACATTGAGAATGAGTAGTTTTGCAGTTGATTTAAATTGAGGTCAAAAAGTCTAAATCTACTTCTTTGGATTAAAAAGAAAAACACCATGCACCTACTAAAAAGAAGACAAGTTAAAGTAGAGAAAAATTGAAGAATGAATAGAATCCTCCATCATTGTCATATGATATGTTAGTCCAACTAATAATTTACAAGAATTAAGTTGATATCCAGAATATGGAAGGATAATTTTTAACATTGGCCTTGAACATCCATAAAAAACTAAAGGAATTTGGCAATAACATGGACTAGAAACACACAAAGTACCATCTAGTGGGCACTAGGTAGAGTAAGTCTAGAAAGTTAGAAGCATGAAAGAGAACACTAGAGGCGGCCACCAAATGGTTGTAGGGAGGAAAACAAGATAGGAATTAGTGCAAAGTTCAATCCGGAGGCCACCAAGGCAAAGACCAATGATTTAAAGACAAAAGCTAGAAGCAACATTCAAGTAATAGAATTAAAGATTTAATAGATTTGTTTAAAAGCAAATATTTCAAATATTCAAACAAGCAAATGAGGATGAACAATTAATAAGGTATTTTTTGCTTCAATTTCAGTTTTGCATTATTACAAAATGAGGGTCGGCAAGCACGATTACATTTCACAAATAACCTTTTAAATTGTTTTGGATCATCTCAATTAATACCTCTAATCCTACTAAAAGGATTATCTTTTACAAATGCAGGAACATTGTATCCAAAGGAATGAAGATTTTCCAAGTAAGGGAAAATAAACCCTAACAAATAATGGTCATCCCCATGAAGGCCATCAAAGGACTCCAAAAAAATGGCACTATACAAGTCATTAAACATGCTTTTATATAGCATATCATCTACAAGCAACATATTGCCAACGTGAGTGTAAGGATATCTAGAAAAAAAATGTCAAGGTTCTTATGAAAAATTGGCTTGTCAAGTTTATCTAATAGGAAATGCAGATTTTGCATGTAAAATGTTTGATCAAGCATTCTAGAGGCATCAATAGAGATTTAATGTGTTTTGCACCAGATGTGATCCAAATAATTATAAATATTGTGATGCTTGGTTATAGACCAAATATATACATGGAATTGTGCAACAAATTTTTCCAACAATTCTTTCAATCCAAGCCTGAAAATGAAGGTGCAAGATGGAGTTTTGTGATATCCGCCCTTATCAAAATGTGTGGTGACTAGAATTCTATTCAAATAAAAAATGACTTCGACTTACCTCCAAAGGCAAACAAGGAAGTGGGGAGTCCATTCCCGAAATCAATGACATCTCATCCAACCCTAGTTCAATGAAGGTGCATGAATTTGGTGACTCCACTTTTTCTGCTTCCTCAAGAAATGATGCATTGATAACCATTTAAAAAAAGGAATTGGGAAGTCAAAAAATTGAAGTACCATATAAATCAATGAAATGGGAAAATCCAAAAAAAAATTGAAAAGACAAAAATAAAATAAAATTTGATTACTTATTACAATGTCAATCGATTTTTATAGAAAGTGGCACGACAGGCCATGGTGCATTTTTCAAACAACGTCTGAAATTTGACATCGTCTTCTTTGAAAGTTCTGATGGCACCAAAAGGATAGAGCTCCATAAAGGTGGGAACATTAAGCCTAAAGTACTAATGAAAAAACTTTAAGTATAGGAAAAAAGTCTTCAACAAATAATTATCCTCCTTGGGCATATTCACAATTAAGGTACCCAAAAGGACAATCTAATAGAAAAAGGACTACAAAGGACTATTTTGGATTTTTAATACATTTATTATTTCATGATTATAGTGGACTAATATATGATTATAACTAGAATGATGTCCTGTTAATCTAATTTAAAAAATCCAAGAATAGATTGGATATAATATTGATGTCCTTTTGAATCCTTTTAAACAATTTGAGTCCTTGTCTTAATTATAATTTTCATCTTAAAAGAATCAAAAGGAATATATTAAATAATGTAATTGACTTTGATTTTCTTTCATGGATAAGTATTGCATACATTTATGTTTGGCAATGTTCATATAATGCATTTACTTAAATAATGTAAGATATAAGAATTTTAAAGGCTACAAAATCCATTCCGAAAGGGCCATAAGCAAAATGATTCCTTTTTTTTTTCCATTTGGTTGATTTTTTCTATCATTAGGCTTAGAATTTGTGGCCCCAAATGTCAGCAAAATGTGTAGGAAATTTTCATGCAAGGAAACATGTTAAGTTGTATATAAAAACTTATGTATTCATTTTTTGCATTTTTGGCTTTCAACAAAATATTTATGCATAATTACATACACATGTGAAAAACCACCACCACCATGAAAACTATCATAATTTGAATTATCCAACATCTCTCACTTAAATTTATTCCATTTAGATTTTGTATTTGTAGGATAGCAAAAACAAATTCCTTGAATTCTATGGCGAAAAAGTGGTACCCTGATATGCCCCCTTTGGTATGTCCTCATAGGACTCAACAAAGAGGCATTAAAAGGCGAATTTTGGCAGCTTTTATAAAAGGTATTGTCTACCAACAATGCATTTCCAAGGTGAATACTAAAATACCTAGGGAAAAAATCAAAAAGGTTCTTATGATAAATGTTTTCATCAAAAGTGGGATGATTGAAACATTTATTATTCCTTTCGAAAGGAAATTACATAATGTGCTTGTTAATCTCGCACAAGTCTTGACCAATAATCCTTTGCAGGTTGATTTTAATAGCCATCTGTTCTATTATTTTTCTTAGGTAAGCTTTTATCTTGCCAAATGGAGCAAACATCCATATGTAGATGGCAAAGTGTTATAAACACCTTAGGAGGAATTCCTTGAGACTTGGCCTTGGAATAACCCCCTTCTACACTAAGATGGGAAATGGACCTATGTTATACGATAAATGCAACAACTAATTAATTCTAAAACATTCCTTCCCAATAAGGACCTTTTAAATCGAAAATCATGTGTAAAGGACTCACCTCTACATCCTCCTCATCTATGAGTGGAGGAGATCTAAGACCTTTGAAAGCAAATTTTGACCCTTTTATCTTCCTCAGTAGTTTCATGTAGAACTAAAGGAAGCTTTTCATCTCCAACCCCATTAAAGCCCACAAAAGGCGACTATGGCCATGATGGAACAAATCGTCCAAGGGATGGGAAAGACATAGGTGTGCATTTAGACAAGGATGTTGAACTTTGATGTGGTGAAGGTTGGATTGGAAATGATGTCAATATCTTCTATATGTTTTATCGTCCAACATGGTTTTTCTAATGCAATTCAATGCCATCCAATTGTCCAAGTATTTGAATGGCCATCATTTGATAAAGTGTACAACTTGATTTCTTTGTCAAAACTAGAACAAGTAGATTTAAAATAACAACAAAACCCATTATAGAATTGTGGAACATTGAATGTTTTCATTTCAATGATTAAATATTGTTATATGTTTACCTTAATGTGCATTGATTTTCATATTTCAAATTGTATAAATAGGTTTTAAATAGGTTTTTCAAAATACAACTAGCTTTTGATGTTTATTTTTCACTATGAACTTCTAGTTTCAAATAAGTGTCAAGTAGATTCTTACAAAAAGATTTTTTTTTTTTAATAACTTGGTAAAACATATGTTGATCTTCATTTCCTAACATATTACATATCAATTTCATTCATTTTTTAAACCAAAAAGTAGGTTTGAACACATTTTTTTAATCAATTTCAAATGTGTTTTTTATCTATTTTTAAAATGCATTTGCTTTTAATGTTTTAGAATTAGACTCTTATAAACTTAATAGAGCCAACTAATGTTACTTGACACACACTTTCACCTATTTTGATGTTACTTTATGGTAGTTATATGAAAGGCGTGGGGTTAAAGTGGAGATGTCTACTTTTTTGTATATTTTATCTTGCTTTGACCCAACAAAGAAATTGAAAAATGAAATAAACTTGGAAAAAAATAGACAAGAAGGAATCAGACACCAAATAATGGACATCAAAAAATATGAAAATAAATATCGAATGCTACAACATAAACTTAATCTAATGGCCATCAAATACCTTCGCATCCTACACCATTATATTTTTTGCATCCTTCAACCAAATGTAAACTATTTGGCATCCACCATATCAACCTATATGGTGGCCACTAGATCAAAAAATATGGAGGCCACTAAATATAGACAATTTAGTGACCACTAGATACAAAATATCTAATGACCACCAAATTGACCTATTTGGTGGCCACCAAATCAAAAAACATGGAGGCCATTAAATATAAACTATTTAACAACCACCACATCAACAAATCTTGTGGTTGCCAGATACAAACTATTTGGTGGCCATCAAATCGATAAATCTAGCAACCATAAGATTGACAAATCTGGCAACCACCAAATACATAATATTTGTTGACCACTAGATCAACTTATCTAGTGGCCACCAGATCAAATCCATCCCATAGAAAAAACTGAAACAAGAATCTTATTCATTTATATTCATCATTTAAAAGAACATTGTATAATGTTTGACCAAAAAAACCCTTAGTCATAATTTAATTTAGCTTTAATTGGGCTCAAATCTTCTAGAGGAACTTGTTTGTTCATCTCATCACCAATATCAACATCCTCAACATCCTCAACATCATCCTCCTTTTCAACAAGGGGAGTCTATGCCAATTCTGCATAATAAAAATCAAGGCATGTCGATACATCATCAAAGTGTTGTTTTTCATCTACCATTCTCTTCTTTCCAGTTACTTGAGATTGAAAACTCTTTGGGTTCATTGAATTGCCACTACTCCTTCTCATGCTCACCTCCTTAGTAACAACCTCACAATTAACTTTATTATCCTTTTTATTCTTTCTTGTAAACATAAAGGTATCTTTTTCCTATAGTTTTACCTATGTATCCAACCCTTACTATTCAAGTTTTCAGATGTGGGGGCGGAGCACAAATCGCAAGGGGCACTGGATTTATATTATATAAAAAAAATAGATTCATCATTGTTATCTCCTCAACATTGTTGAGCAAGTCCATCGGAATGAACTCAACCTTAACCTTCTTTTCTACATATTGGAACAACATTGGTTTAAACTTTTAAATGGATGACAAACCTTGAAACATGGATATAGATAAAATTATTTAGGAATGCGTGAGAATTTACCAAGCATAGATTTGTTAGAACTCCATCGCCAAAGATACTAAGACGCTTCATTCCACCACATAGTAGTGGTTGGAGAATGAGTCGAGTGGCATCCATCTTGAGTTCCAATTTATACATCTTCTACTCCTCCAAAAAGGAACTGTCATAGGTGGGGACCCATGCCAGAAGAGATTTTGAGACCAAAATTTCAACATGCATAGACTTTCCCTCTTGCGAAGGAAAAAGGTAATCGTAGATCAAAATTAGCAAATTCATCCACAAGCTTGATGATCTCACAAGAGGAACTTCTTGCTTAAATGCTTGGTAAAATCCATATTCCATAGATATTTCATCTTGGAAGTCTTTGCCCTATAATGTAGCCACCAAATTGTTAAAACTTATGCTCACAAATACATACAATTGCTTTGAAAGCAACTTTTGAAAGCAACTTTCATGGACAATAATCTCAAAAAAACACTTTTCCAATCTATGAAAGAATAGATGTTTGGGTTCTTGCTTAAGGAATTCATAATCAAAAACATAACAAAGGTTCTCTTTGATTTATTGTTCATGAAATCAACATTCCTTGAGCAACCATCCACAATGTCTTTAAGGTTGTCAAACTTTAATAAAAAATCGACCCTATAATGTGATTTGAAGTGCACAAAACCCATTTATGGGTTTTTGTCAATAGATCTTGAAATCCAATGCTCAAAAACCTCATTGAATTCATCAAAAAGAAGACCTTGGATGGATTCATACAAATTTTCCCTTGAAGAAATCATCGATTAGGGTCTTTTCAAGTAGCACAAACTATAGTACTTATGCTGTGATTTCACATTTTTCCACATCTCCTTAGTGTAATTTCATTTTGTATCACCCTCCTTTTCTTCATATTGTAACAAAACTCTACCATTGTCAACAAATGTGGGTTACCTCCCATCACAAATTGCTTTTGCAACAATATTTCATGCACTTTCAAACCATACATGAACTTCACCATGTGAGTTTCATTAAGACTCACAAGGCAATTGAAGGCTAACTTCTTGACACGTTGTGGTCTTGTAGGTAGTTTTCCTTACCCATCCAAAATCTTTCCCTACTCCCACATCAATAGTACCTCTTTCCACTCATCATAAAACATGTCTGAAAGTAACAGTATTGTCATACATTATTTCATAAATCAAACTACAAACACAATTGTTAAGGAAGCCTTGAAACTTCGCACAAAACCAATAAAGCACAATAAATCATTTTTAGCACCTAAAACAAGCATTCAACCTAGACATTGTGGAAATGTATTTCAAAAATCTATACCTTGTAAGCTTGAGTCTTCTTTTTATCTTGTCCAAGTTATGCATTTGGTCGGCCGAACTTAATCCATATTTTTCTTACATGTTGAAGATTTTCCCTTTATGAAGGGATCAAGTTCTTCAACATATTCAAGTTGTTGAAAATAAACAATAACTTGCAAAACTTGACGAAATCAACATTTCAGATGATAACTTGCAAAAGCTTGATGGAATTAGCATTCCAAATGATTATGATACTAAACATTTGGAATCACTCACATATGTCATTGTTGATATCTTCTAGAATTAGTATCTCCCAAGGAAATGAAAGAATGATGTAGTTTAGAGGAAGTGAATGAGACAATTGGAGCAGTGAACGGTGAACTAACAAGAAGAAATTGTAACACGCATTTTACCTTCACAACTTGGATTGTATGTTATCCACCCACAATGAAAAACTTTGAATGGGCAAGATTAGACTATGTCCTTGGTTTGGTTTTAAGAATTTTCGTTCACCAAAAGAAATCTTGTCCACTTTAAACAATAGTTTGTGACTAATTTTGTGACTATTGTTTAAAACAACTACTTTTATGACTACATTGTGATTGATCGTACGTGTCAATGTAGTCACAAGCCTAGACAATCACAAGTATGACTATATTTTGACTATACATGGCCCTTAATGGAAATTTCTACTACTTTTTTGCAACTAAAGTTGCCAACAATGATAATGTGGATGAAAAATCCATTAAAATCATCCAAAATTGGTGTTATTTGGAGATGAATTACTTTGTAGTCATTCTTACAACTATAGTTGTGACTAGGTTTGTTTGCACCATAATGACTAAACAATTCCTTGCCAATTGTACAAATGTGATTAAATCACCAAATGGTGAGAAAAATCAATGGACATTGGATTTAAGGTTTTAGTAGTTCACAAATTCCACATCATCATAAATTTCCACATAATCCAAAATCTATTACAAAATATTCTTTTCAATTTGACATTAGTGTTATAAGTCTTCAAAAAAAAAATCTCTTGAAAAATATATGGCAAATGTTGGCCCAATAAAAATAACATGACTAATATTGTAAATAGGTGTACCTTAACAAATTCAACACATGTGTGTCAAGTAATTAATTATATTTGAGATTTTTAATTGAAAAAAAAAGATAATCCTAAAGATTCCATTTTTCTCCGATAAATATTTGTCTTTAAAAAATTCAAAATATAATATCTGAAAATTATTAAATTCTTGAAAAAAATAATATTCACCAACCTATTGGCCAAGGTATATTTGTAGCCACGTGAAATACATATTATGTTTGAAAAAAAGTTTAATTTTATCCTTTATTCCTTACTTACTAATGAAAATTTTAGAAATAAAAAGAATCAATTGTCGAATTATAACTTTGAAATTTAATTTAATTATTCAACACAAGAATGCCCAAATTCATTCTTGTACAAAAAATACCCAATTTGAACAGGTGTCAAAAAAACCACTCTATCATTTTGGACAAGTCAATTTCAACATGTCTATTGTGATTGGGGTGGTTTTTTTTATTGGACCATTTGACAAGTAATTTTAACTAGTCAAATTTTTACCTAGATTTAAAAAAATTGTGGCAAGTAGGTAGGTTGTAAAAAGGAAGGTAGGTAGGTGGTAGCCTATCCTACCCTACCCTATCCTACTTGACCTACTTTAACCTAAAATAGTATATCCTACTTAACCTACCTTACCTACCTTAACCCCTTAAGCATGTACATAGGTTATAATGTTCGGAATTGAACCCTTGACCTCCTTAATGATAAACCAAGTCCTTAACCAATGGACCACACCATCAAAAGGTGTTCAACTTTTGTTAATTTTTTTATTTCACATGTTTATTTTGACACTTCAATACAAGATTATGAAGTAGGTAAATTGTAAGAGATAGGTGGGTGGGTGGGTAGGTAGCATGTAGGTAGGTGGGTGGGTGGGTAGGTAGCATGTAGGTAGGTGGGTGGGTGGGTATGTAGGTACATAATGTGTGGGAAGGTAGGTAGGTAATTAATATCTAGGTAGGTGGATGGGTGGGTAGGCAAGTAAGTAGGTAGGTAGTTAATATGTAGGTAGGTTACAAGTGGGTGAATAAGTAGGTAGGTTATAGGTGGGTGGATAAGCAAGTAAGTAGGTAGGTAGTGTGGTAGTATGTAAGTAGGTAGGTAGGTAGGTGTGTGGGTAGGTAGGTAGGTTGTAAAATTATAAGTCGAAGGTAAAAAGTAGGTATGTAATAGGCATAAGATGTCCCATTTGACTAAAACCCATTGGCCATTTTGACTAAAGTTGTTTAACTTGACTAGATGTATTGGTCAAATAACTCACCCTAGTCAAATTGATTAGTCAAAAAATACATGCTTCGAACTTGTAGTCAAAATGGACATGTCCATTAATTAAAAAAAACTAGTTAGTCAATTTGAACTATTTGAAAAACCATGTTTTGTAATAGTGCTTAGAGCATTTGATCAAGATAACAAACATCATTCTAGTAAGGGTTTTTTTTAAGAAAATAAATTTATTATAATTATTAATAAAAATCATCAAGTAAAATGAAGAGTGAATTTCATTAAGTGTTATTCATTAATACCATTAGTTGTTACTAATATTATTTTTACTTATAATATAAATTATAATCTAGGTAGTTGGTAAATTAGGTTAATATAAATAAATCATTAATTTTCTTCACAAACCAAGTAACAAGGGTTTTTTCGAATGAGCTAATGGAAAAAGTTCAACTGAAACATAAAATAGGATTATTTTAAACCTATTTATAAGTCCTACCTTCCTACCTTCCTACCTAATTATTTAATTAATTAATAATCATTGAGCTTTTAAAAAAAATCCACATTTCACCAATGTCAAGGACATATAAAGGCTAAAAAAAAGGGGTTTAAGTTTAACTTTCAAACAAGGAACATAAAAACTAAAAACAAGAACACGAAATGTGCAAAATAAATGTGAAAATGGATATTTATTATGTTAACATATGCAAACATGAACATGAAAAGAACATGACAAATATATGATGCAAAATCATGCCTAAAACTAATGTTGAATAGACTGAAGGAAATGAGGGGTCTTAAATTTCTATGTGTGCATCGAGTGAAGAAGATTCTTAATAACCTTTCTAATTGATAGTTAATTATGAGTTAACTAGAAGTGAACTAAAATTTAACTAGAAATTAACTACTTGAATGAACTAAAACTAAATTAAAAGTTAGGTACATGGATGAACATTCAAATGAATGAATTCCATGACATTAACATCCGTGACACTCAAATATACAAAGGATTTTACATGGAAAAATTGGTTCAAATCAATTAGATTTTAGAAAAAAAAAATCCATATTGCTAAAATTTTATCATTAGTTTTAATAAGCTTCTAAAGATATAGAAGGATTTTGTTTCATTTATAGCCAAATCTAGCTAAATCATCATATGGACGATCACCACTTTAACTACATTAGAAAATTGAAATAAAAAACCCTAATCTTGTTTCCATAATCATAATTGAAGGGGGTGCAAACGAAAGGGTGGTGACTTATGGTAATGCCCCTATCTTTATTCCTTCCACTTTTTCACCCATCCTCCCCCATTCTCTTTCTTCCACTCCATTCCTTTCTTAACTTTCCACTCCATCACTTCTTTCCTTATAAACAATTCTACCTCATTAGAGTGTTCCAATTTCCATGATTCAAAAATTTAGGTTTCTTTTCCATATTGCTTCTCCACATCTCTTCTCATTTTCTTATTACATCTGTCTTTCATTCTTCCTTTTTCTTTTTCTTATTGTTGTGAAGAAAGAAAATAGTTAAATGAGCTGGAGCATTGAAGAGAGGCGTTCCAAGCCGCACTAACCCATGGTGAGGCACTCCACATTGCACATACCTATGGAGACATTATCTCAAATGTGAGGAGGCCTACAAACAAATGTGGAAAAACCTTCTGATAGGTTAGGACATAAGATAATTCATTTGAAATTGTTTTTCCTTCCTAAAACATGTCATTTCCTTTTTGTAAAGTTCTCCTGGACCTTGCAATTTTCTTCTCATGGAGTTTTGGACTACAAGTTGTAATTTCCTTGTTGTAGAATTCTATTTAGGTTTTGCACAATGTGGAAAGTCAATTCTAGTTTCCTTTTTAATCTACACCAAGTTGTTGAAAGTTCATTGAAATTTAATTTTGCATCACATTGTGTTCAACATTATGCTTTGAATGAAAGTTCAATCACATTCTGGTTTGAATCAAATCAATCCAAAAAGTTTAATTAAATTTACTCATGACCTAAACCCAACAAGAGTTCAACCTTATCAATTCGCTTTTGGTTTAAGGATTAGTGGCTTAGGGTTTGATGCTACAACATTAATTCAAATTAACACAATGGAAACTATCAAGTAACACAATCTTTGAAATGTAGAACATATAAGAGTCCATCACCTTACCTCTTTCTTTTTCTCCATATTGTTTTAATTTGCACACTTGAGGAAATGTCATGGAATTAGCCTTGAAAAAGTGCCATGTTGTTTGTAAAACTATTACATAGTAGTTGAGCTTCGGAAAGGATGCATTTCTTCCAATGGCAGAAAGAAAGTATGTCCTTGATTTCTTGATCTTAAGCTTTTCAATTTTGTCAACTACAATAGGAAAACAAGTAATTTTGCAAAAGCACTATGAATTAACATCACCAATTGCTAGGATCCTCCTTTTGCAATTAATACAAAATATTAAACAATGTCCATAAATGATTAACACCAATTATGAACAAAACCCAAAAATGAATGAACAAACTTCGTACAATGTATAAGTAGGTTCTCATGCAAATATCACATTTGACCACAACCTCACGACCAGAACATTGGATTAAGGTTTAGGTTTCTAGATTAAGGTCTAGATTTATGGATTATGGTATAGGTCGATGGGTAAGGGTTTAAGTTCCTACATGATGGTTCAGGTCAATGGAATAGGGTTTAGGTTTAACCATGCCTATTTGCAATGTCATGTCATCCATACATCATCAAGGATGAAATGATCTAGTGGTCACCAAATTGTTAGCTACATTCCCCACACACATAATGATATGGTGGCCAGACTACAAGAAAATGTGACTTTTTAGAAAGTCCAACTTGACTAAAATGTCCACATTGACCAAGGGGGATGGTCATTTTGATTAAAGGCCTAAGGCATGAAAAACACGAGATATTTTTTACTAAGACATTTGACTAAAGTGACCTTTTTTATTATGTGACAAACCAAACATATAGTCAGAAAGGCCAAAGCTCCATCAAGATGATCAAGGCTTAATCAAATTGATTATATTCAAAGGCCATTGTGATTTGTAATTAGTCAAATTAACAATTCTAATTTGACACTTAATCAAATCAACCATACTAATTTTGTTATTTAACCTATAAATTTATTTTGCATAAGGTACATACCAAACCTAAGTTCATAATTAGTAGGTTTTAGGTCAAACATATTACATCTTGTAGCTACTTATAAAGTTTAATAAACTATTTAAATGTTAGTTTTAGGAACATGTAGGTGTTTAAATTTAGTACATTAATTAATTAATAGTTAATAATTGATAGTTAATAATCAATAATTTAGGATTAATATTTTATAATATTAATTAGTCACCCAATAAATGTCAATTAATAACCAATAATTACCTTATCCATCAATTGTTAATTGATTAATTAATATTATCAAATTATCAATTTTATTTAATATTTTGGCTAATACTTGATAGTAATTTATAATTGTAGTAGTCAATATATAATTATAAATAATTATTCATAAGTGATTATGTTAAGTTAATTTGTTAGATAATATTTTTTTAATATATTAATTGATAATTAATATTTCATAATTAATATTAAATAATCAATAACAAATAAATATAGTAAATAATCATTAATTATTATTTAATATTTAGTAATTATTAAGAATTAATCAATTAATCAATTATATTATTTATATTTATAATAATTCATCAATCATTTTCAATTATGTTTATTAATTACCTATAAGTAACCTATCCTAATAACTAAGTTAGTAGCCTAGGCCACCTAGGTTTCACTACTAGGTCGGTAGCCTAACGTAGGCCATTTAGGCCTATTAGGTATGTAGCATAACTTAAGTCACTTAAACCTACAAGGTAGAGAGCTTAACCTAATCCACCAAAGCCTACTAAGTAGGTACATAGTTTAACTTAAGCTTAATCACTTAAGCCTACTAGGTAGGTAGCCTAAACCTAAACCTACCTAATATGTTAGGCTACCTTCCTAGTATGCCTACACTAAATTTATTAATAGGTTAGTAGGTACCTACATAAGCTACTAAATAACATAGGCATAGATAGCTTACTAGGTAGGTATAAACATAAACCTAGTAGGTACTTATAAGGCCTAATATATTATAACCTACATGTTACGTAAATACATGCATTATTAATAGGTATTTCCTACTATTTAGACTAACCTACCTATAACCTACTTATTTATGTAAGTAATGTATAAAAAATCAAGTTCATTTAATACAATATGCATGTTGAAAAAAAATTCATGGAAGTTGATTACAATATGTTGGTTCAAAAGCATGTTCATTACAAATATGTTGTCCAAAAAATCACCTTATGGGGTGGTGATACAATGGTTAAGGACTTGACTCCTCAATGTGGAAGTGAGGAATTCAAGTCCCCACACTTGCAACTTAGGCTACCTTGGCTACTTAAATGACCTAATTAGGTAACCTAGGTTGCAAAAGCTACTAAACCACTTAACCTAGGCTATTTGGTTTAACCTAGGGGGCTTGGCCTAGCCTAAGTGGTTTGGTCTAACCTAAATGACTAAGCTAGGTGGCCTAGCCTAGGCCTAGGACATAGGATTGGTAGCTAAATAAATTTTTAAGGAATTCATAAATTATTAGGTTTATTAATTAGGTAGGTAGGTAGGGTAATTAATTAATTAATATTTTCAAATTAATTTTAATAAATATTTTTAATAATATATTTATAGTTGTTGGCCAAATTATATTATTGTCATGGTGATTAAGTAAAAAAAACTGACGTAAAAATCCAACCAAAAGATTTAATCAATGGTCGGCTCCAAATCAATTTGTCCAAAATGGCACTTTGATCAAGTTAAACATGGGGGCAAAAAAACCATATTTCTTGTAGTGCCACTAAATCACTATCAAGGCCATTCATTGAAAATGTAATGATTTGGTGGCCACCAGATCATTACCAGGGTCATTCGTAAAAAACATAACAATCTAATGGCCACCAAATTTATATATTTGAATCCTTAGAGAAGTGACAATCTAGTGGCCACCAGATCATTATCCTTGAATCCTCTAAAAGGTCACTATCTAGTGGCCATTAGATTATAATCGCATTGAAGACTAACCCATGCCATAATCTGGTGGCCATTAAATCATCACCAAATCGAAAACTAACCCATGTCATGATCTGGTTCCCACCAGATTGTCACCTCCTTGAACATTGACTAAACTAACCATTTGGTGGCCACCATATAATAACTTCAAATTGTTGAATGGCCAAATAAATTACTTGGTGGCCACCAGATCATTACTTACATAAAATCATGAAGAAACAAACCTAGTGGCCACCAAATGGGTAGATGCAAGCTACGATGGTTCACTTTTGTGACGAAATGGTGTTTTTCCCTCAGGTACCTTTTATTCAAATGCATATGGTGATTAATATATCCTTACATTTAGTAATTGGGAGTTGAATCAAGACTAATAATTTCATTATGAAGATAATTGTGTGGTTATTTATTGATAAAAATTTCATGTGTTAGTAGTAATGAAATTTTGAAATCAAAAAATATGGACTAATCGTTTAAATGGAACATCACAAAATTAAAAAATATATATTAATTCACATTCCTAATTTGTTATTGGGATGCAATATATAATGTAGTACAAGATGATAAACCCATATGAAAAATCTTTTCTTTGAAAACTTTAATCATATAATAGTTAAGGACTTTTGAATGGTTAAAATTTGACCATATTTTCATAAGTCCATACGGGTTGCAATTTTTATTTTTTATTCAAATTTTTTGACCCAAATGCATATTTTAAAAAAGTTTTAGATGGGGCATTATTTTTATGGACTTTGTGAGTTTCCTTTTTAGGACTTCCAAATTAAAAAATGACATCAACTACATTAAATACACGTTTTCACATAGAATTTAAAAGCTTTATAGGGGATTGAACATGTATTGTTCAAAGATTAAATAATAATATTTTAAAAAGTAACAACCATGTCCATTTGAATCATTTTAAAGAATCTTGTATGGACTTATAGGGAGTGTAATTTGAACCATTGTAGTTTGTATCTACCCAAATCGATATGCTTATAAAGGAGGAAAATAAACATATGGTGGTTGCTAGATTGTTACATCTCCAAGGTGTAATCGATAAATTTATGATTTGGTGGCACTAAATAAATCCATTTGAAGTGTAATGTAATTATACAACTCATGGCTATTGGATCATTTCTTCTAAAAGGGGGTACATAAAATGATTTGGTGGCCACCAAATCATTTTTTTTTTGCGAAAATAATGAAAATAATCTTATGGCCTATTCAACGAGATTAGGAAATGTTATTATATGTTGGCTGCCAGACCATTAGTCTATTGTATAGGGTTAAGAATTATTAGTATTTGGTGGCCACCATATTGTCTCTTCTATTTTTTGTAATAATTTCATAGTTCCTACATCCATGCAATGGTGATCTTCGTATTCACTTATTCAACAAAATGTTTAAGGAAAAATTGAGGTACAACAAGAATTATGAAAATGCAAATGTCGCCATGTGAATGTTAGACAAATGTGGAGAAGTGGGGTATAGAGTTGAAGATGGAAACCCCAAAATGTCACGACTTTAGCCCGCGACCAAAACAAGGGTTTACAAAGGTGTGGGCCAAGAGTGAAACCTAGGAATCACATTTCATGCTCCCGAGAATGTAGGAAGGTGTGAGGGAATGAACCCACACATTCCCAAATGGGCTCCCACTTTGGGAGTTAAAGTCCTAATGGATTCCTAAATATTCATAAAGCAATTGCAAGGGTCAAAACTCATTGAATTAAAAAAATATATATATCATTGAAAGATTTTGGAACTTAAATGTTTAAAATGGTTTTGCATGTCCTATTTGAGTACTTAAAACACAATTTATGACCGAAAGAAAGGCTAGGAGTTAAAATGTTAATTTGACTCCTAACCACTAAAAGTCAAGAATCTCCTTGATTTACTTGTGTGCAAGTGGTGTATCACATATTATTGAAAAGCTCTCAACGGGGGTTATAACTTTGTTTTAGACCTCACCTCAATCGGAGGTTTACACAAAAAGTTATGGGCTTCCAAAGTTGCGGTAGTCCCAATTTCGGGAATTTCAAAACTCCCAACTTGGGAGTCTTGAGACAAAATGACATGTGGGTGCAAGCCCCATGGCCAAGCATAGAAAATACTATAAAGGGGAAGGTGATGGCTTCCCTCAAGTCTAGGCCATGGTGAATCTTATGAATCTTATGAATCTTGTGAATTCGTGTATGCCCACGGCTCATCGTGCACCAAAAGTGCTCCAACCATGCATTAACCAACTTGTTGTTTGGTTTGTGTAGGGTTGTGTGAATAATTGACCCATTTGTCACTCATTCTAGTTCTCATCTTGGAGCTCCAACATGCCCCTCTACCCCCGAAGTGTTACGAATTAATGAACATACCCCATTTCCTTTTTCTTCTATTGTTTCCACTTTTGGATTTGCACTTGAGGAGTGTGGGGGTGCATCACACAAATTGAATGGTGCTTCCAATTTGAAAAATGGTAGGACCTTGATTTAGTGAAATATGCGCACATTGTGAACCTCAAAGTTTACAAAAATAATCCATAGTAGGTGATTTTTTTATTAATCCCATTCTTGATGTCATAAGCTAGGATCATGTGTGTTATTTTAAAAATGGACGATAGTTTGCACCCAAAAAGTACTAAAAGAGGGAGGTTCAAGGTAGCAAAGTTCCTCAATAAAACCAAAAAGCTCATACACCAAATGTGTGACAAGATGGTGATGGTGATAGTCATCAGGAAGGATACAAGAATGGAGACAATTTCTAAAGTGGTTCAAATAGATGTTGAAGGTTCATTTATGATCAAAACTCCCCCCCCCCCCCCCCAAGGGGGGGGGAAAAAGGAGGATAAAAAAAAAAAAAAAAAAAAATGAAACCCCTTTTTA